>MDTD01019218.1_pt1 | contig 82947 bp, 83 predicted proteins | sample 811221 | NCBI WGS metagenome assembly MDTD01 (sample SAMN05326646, study PRJNA326480) | marine metagenome | isolation source: seawater | place: Pacific Ocean: South West | collected 2011 | reverse complement strand
TCCGCCGCCTACGGCGCCTTGCCAGCCGTTTGGAGACGGTCCAGCAGGACATCCAGCGAGAACAGAATCGGCTCGAGAAGGCCCGGTTCAACCGCGATAAGGAAACCGCCTCGTCGATTGATCTGGTGCTGCTGGCCTTACAGGGTGAAGCGAAACGGCTGCGCGAAGAGATCAAAGACCATATCGATGGCAATGGGGATCTCAAACACGATCAGTCGCTGCTTGAGAGTATCCCCGGGATCGGCGAGGTCACGTCGGTGCATCTGATGGTTCTGCTGCGAGGCAAGCCGTTCCGCAGCGCCCGCCAGGCGGCGGCGTTCGTGGGGCTGGTGCCGAGCGAATGGACATCAGGTTCTTCGGTGCGAGGCCGCCCGAGCCTGAGCAAGAAAGGGTCGTCGGCGATCCGTCGACGCCTGTATATGGCGGCAGTGGTCGCGAGTCGCCACAACCCGATGGTGGGTGCGTTTTACGCCCGATTGCGACAGGCCGGTAAGCCCCCGATGTCTGCCCTGGGCGCCTCTATGCGCAAACTGGTGCACATCGCCTTCGGTGTACTGAATCGGCAAACCCCATTCCAGACCCAACCCGTTGGGGGTTGAGCCCGGATAGGAGAGACGGTATCTACGGCATCCTGTCCGGCAGGAGCGGTTCAGCCGCGATCCACGTCAGCCCGCCTGCATGGCCTCGGGCATCACGCCGCTGACCACCATGAAGGTGAGAATCAGCAGGCCGAACGCCAGCGCCAGCCCCAGCAGCGGCCCCACGGCGAAGGCCCGGTGGAAAATGAAACTCTGGATCGCCAGCTGCCAGCTCACCACGATCAGATAGAGGCCATCCACGAACGGCGGCGTGCCGCCCATGGCATGGCCGATCAGCAGCAGCGGCAGCGCCACCAGGGTGAGCAGGATATCCACGCCAAGCAGTGCCATCATGGTCTGCACCCAGCGCCCCAGCAGTTGCTTGAAGGCCAGCACTCCGGTGGTGGCGCCGGCCAGCACGGTCAAGGAGATCAGCTGCACGCCCACCATCTGCGCCAGGGTCAGCCCGGCCTGCAGCGAGGCCGCCAGCATCTGCAGCGCCAGCCACACGGCCAGCATCAACGCCAGCAGCGGCGGGATGTAGGGCATGTCCTCCGGGCCGCTGCGGAATACGCACAGCCGGGCGAACAGTTTCAGCAGAGCATTCATCGCGACGTCCCCGGGCTTGTTCGGCCGCGTATTGTTCCAGAGCCGCGCCCGGGACTCCACTTTTGCCGGCCCGGGCATGTAACTGACTCTTTAGTGGGCTAGAATGCGCGGCTGAATCCCAGCAGGAGTCCGCCATGGCGCGCAAAAACGCTTTCTACGCTCAGTCCGGCGGTGTCACCGCCGTGATCAATGCCTCCGCCGCCGGCGTCATCGAAGCCGCCCGCGACAACAAGGCCACCATCGGCAAGCTCTACGCCGGCCGCAACGGCATTATCGGCGCCCTCACCGAGGACCTGATCGACACCTCCAAGGAAAGCAAGAGCGCCATCGCCGCGCTCAAGCACACCCCGGGCGGCGCCTTCGGCTCCTGCCGCTACAAGCTCAAGGACCTGGAATCCTCGCGGCGCGAGTACGAGCGCTTGATCGAGGTGTTCAAGGCCCACGACATCGGCTACTTCTTCTATAACGGCGGCGGCGATTCCGCCGACACCTGCCTGAAGATTTCCCAGCTGTCCAAGACCATGGGCTACCCGATCCAGGCCATCCACGTGCCCAAGACCGTGGACAACGACCTGCCGATCACCGACGTCTGCCCGGGCTTCGGCTCGGTGGCCAAGTACACCGCGGTGAGCTGCCGCGAAGCGGCCCTGGACGTGGCCAGCATGTGCGCCACCTCCACCAAGGTGTTCGTGATGGAAGTGATGGGCCGCCACGCCGGCTGGATCGCCGCCGCCGCCGGCCTGGCCAAGGACAAGCCCGAGGACGCGCCCCACGTGATCCTGTTCCCGGAGATCGCCTTCGACCAGAAGGCCTTCCTCAAGAAGGTGGACGACACCGTCAAGAAAGTGGGCTACTGCGTGATCGTGGTCTCCGAGGGCGCGCGCACCGCCGACGGCACCTTCCTGGCCGACGCCGGCACCACCGACGCCTTCGGCCACAAGCAGCTGGGCGGCGTCGCCCCGGTACTGGCGCAGATGGTCAAGAACGAGCTGGGCTACAAATACCACTGGGCGGTGAGCGACTACCTGCAGCGGGCGGCCCGCCACATCGCCTCCGCCACCGACGTGGACCAGGCCTACGCGGTGGGCCGCGCGGCGGTGGAATTCGCCGTCGCCGGCAAGAACGCGGTGATGCCCACCATCGAGCGCAAGAAAACCAAGAAGTACGGCTGGACCATCGGCGAGGCGCCGCTCAAGAAAGTGGCCAACGTCGAGAAAAAGATGCCGCGCAAGTTCATCAGCAAAGACGGCTTCGGCATTACCCCCGCCGGCCGCGCCTACCTGGAACCGCTGATCGGTGGCGAATCCTACCCGCCCTACAAGAACGGCCTGCCGCAATTCGCGGAGCTCAAGCTGACCCCGGTGGCGAAGAAGCTCAACGACCACTTCGAGGTGTAAGCTGCCGGACTTTTCCCTGCTCGCGTGGACACTGATCCTGGTGTCCACCTACATCACCGGCGTCTCCAAGGGCGGATTCGCCGGCGGTTTCGGCTCCCTGTCCGTACCGCTGATGTCCCTGGCCATTGGCCCCATGCAGGCCGCCGGCCTGCTGCTGCCGCTGCTGATCGTCATGGACGTGCTCAGCCTGCGCGCCTGGTGGGGCCGCCACGCCGCCGAGGAAGTGAAACGCCTGGTGCCCGCCGCCGCCGTGGGCATCGCCATCGGCACCCTCACCGTGGGCAGCCTGGACGAGAACAAGGTGCGGCTGATGCTCGGGGTGATCTCCCTGGCCTTCGCCGCCTACATGCAGTTCAAGCCCACCGTGCACCGGCGCCCGGGGCGGATCTGGGCGGCGCTGTGCGGCACCGCCAGCGGCTTCACCAGCACCCTGGCCCACGCCGGCGGACCGCCGGTGAACCTCTACCTGCTGCCGCGCGGGCTGCGCAAGGAAGCCTTCATCGCCACCAGCGTGGTCACCTTCGCCTTCATCAACGCGCTCAAGATCGGCCCCTTCATCTGGCTCGGCGAGCTCACCCTGGACAGCCTGGGCACCTCCGCCCTGCTGATTCCGGTGGCCTGGCTGGGGGTGCGCAACGGCATCTGGCTGCAATCCCGGGTCAATGAGCGGCTGTTCTACCGGCTGATCATCCTGTCCATGGCGCTGATCGGCGTGCAACTGATCTGGCGCGGCCTGGGCGGCGCCTAGGTCCGGGCCTCCGGGCCGCAAATAATGCAAACCATTCTCATTATGGGTATAGTCGCGCCTATCACACCTCGATAACCGTCCTATTACGGGGAACTCCATGCGACCGACCTTTTTTCGGCTTTCCGCCCTGTCCCTGGCCGTGCTCGCCGCCACGGCCCACGCTCAATCCAGCGCCCGGAACGACGACGGCGGCTACGATCTGGAAGCGATCCAGGTACAATCCAGCGCCGACGCCTCCAAGGGCGGGCTGAGCGAGGCCTTCGCCGGCGGCCAGGTGGCCGAGGGCGGCAAGGTCGGCATCCTGGGCACCCAGGATGTGATGGACACCCCCTACAGCTACACCACCTACACCGAGCAACTGATCGAGGACCAGCAGGCCGCCAGCGTCGGCGAGATCCTGCTCAACGACCCGGCGGTGCGGGTGGCACGCGGCTTCGGCAACTATCAGCAGGTGTATCTGGTACGGGGCCTGCCGGTGTATTCCGATGACATCACCTACAACGGCCTCTACGGCCTGCTGCCGCGCCAGTACCTGGCCTCCGAGTTCATCCAGCGGGTGCAGGTATTCCGCGGCGCCAACACCTTCCTGAAGGGCGCCGCGCCCGGCGGCAGCAGCCTGGGCGGCGCGGTCAATATCGTGCCCAAGCGCGCGCCCAATCAGCCTCTTAACCAGGTCACCCTGGGCGCGCAAAGTGGCGGCCAGGCCGGCCTCGCCGCCGATTTCGCCAACCGCTCCGAGGACGGCCGCTTCGGCATCCGCCTGAACGTTGCCCGCCACGACGGCGACACCGCCGTGGACGGCGAGGAAGAAGAACTGTCCATGGCGCACATCGGCCTGGATTTCCGCGAAGAGGTGTTCCGCCTGTCCGCCGACCTGGGCTTCCAGAAACACCGCGTCGACGGCGGCCAGCCGAGCATCACCTTCGCCCCCGGCGTGCCGATTCTGGACACGCCCGACGCGGACGAGTCCATCGGCCAGTCCTGGACTTTCTCCGATGCCAACGACATCTTCGGCACCCTGCGCGCCGAATACGATTTCGCCGACAACATCACTGGTTGGGCCGCTATCGGCGCCCGTCGCGGGGAAGAGGATTCCATCTTCGCGAATCCCACGGTCAACGACGCCGGTGGCAACTACACCGCCTACCGCTTCGAAACCGCCCGCGAGGACTCGGTGCTCACCGGCGAAACCGGGGTACGTTTCACCTTCGATACCGGCGCCGTGGGCCACACCCTCACCATAAGCGGGGCCACCTACGAGCTGGAGTCGGACAACGCCTTCGACTACTCCGCCATCGGCGGTGTTACCGGCAACATCTACAATCCGGGCTCCGTGCCGCTGCCTCCGCTCACCGGAGCCCCCGGCGGCGGTGATCTGAACGATCCCGGCCGCACCATCAAAACCCGCTTCCAAAGCGTCGCCCTGGCGGATCAGCTTTCCATGCTGGAAGATCGCCTGCTGGTGACCCTGGGCGCCCGGTATCAGTCGCTCAAGGACTACGCCTACGACTACGACACCGGCGCCCGTCTGGATTCCAGCTATGACGAAGAGGTGGTGACACCCACCGTGGGCGTGCTCTACAAGCTGACCCCGTCGGTATCCGTGTACGCCAACTACATAGAGGGCTTGCAGAAAGGCGAACGCGTCGGCACCAGCTTCTCTTCCGCCGGTGCCGCCAACGCCGGCGAAGTGCTGGATCCCTATGAAACCGAGCAGGCCGAGGTGGGCGTCAAGTATCAGGGCGAACAACTCGGCGGCAGCGTGTCCGTGTATCGCAGCAGTAAGCCGATCGTCGGCATGAACGACGCCAACGTCTATGAAGAACTCTACGACCAGGACAATACCGGCGTGGAACTGATGGCCTACGGCAACCTCACCCGAGACCTTTCGGTGCTGGGCGGCGTCAGCTTCCTGGACGCGGACGCCGACGGCAACGACGCCATCGGCTCCCCGGACACCCAGGCCAACCTGAACCTGGAATACCGCGTGCCGCAAATGCCGGACCTGGCGGTGGACGGCCGGGTGATTTACACCAGCTCCCAATACGCCGACGAAGCCAACGACCAGAAGGTGGACAGCTGGACCCGGCTGGACCTGGGCGCGCGCTACCTGATCGCGCTCAGCGACGACAAGTTCCTGACCCTGCGCGGCCGGGTCGAGAACGTCACCGGCGAGGACTACTGGGCCTCCGCCGGTGGTTATCCCGGCGAGGGCTACCTGACCATCGGCGCGCCGCGCACCGTGCTGGTCTCCGCCACCCTGGACTTCTGAACCGACCACCCAGGCGCCCCGGTCCGCCGGGGCACCCAGGCAATTTTCCATGAAGCACCCCATGCGACAATCCACCCTGCGGGTCTGGTCCGCGATTCATAAGTGGACCAGCCTGATCTGCACCGCCTTCATGCTGATGCTGTGCCTGACCGGCCTGCCGTTGATCTTCCACGATGAGATCGAGGCGGCCTTCGACACGGATCACTGGCAGCCGGCCAACCCGGACGGCCCGATGCTGTCCCTGGACCGCATGCTGGAGGAGGCCCTGGCCAACCGGCCCGGCGAAGTGCCCCTGTTCATGAGCTTCGATACCGACCGGCCGGTGGTGAACGTGACCACCGGCCCGACCCCGGACGCCCCCGGCGGCGCCATGCACTTCGCCTCCTTCGACCGTACCAGCGGCGACCTGGTCCCCAGCCATCAGGACGGTGTCATGGAATTCTTGCTGCAGCTGCACACGGACATGTTCCTGGGGCTGCCGGGCATGCTGTTCCTGGGCTTCATGGGGCTGCTGCTGATCGCCGCCATCGTCTCCGGGGTGGTGCTGTACGCGCCCTTCATGCGCAAGCTGGAATTCGGCACCCTGCGGGTAAAACGCTCGCGGCGCCTGAAGTGGCTGGACTATCACAACCTGCTCGGCATCGTCACCGTGGCCTGGCTCACCGTGGTGGGGCTCACCGGCGTGGTGAACACCCTGGCCACGCCGATCCTCGACACCTGGAAGAACCAGTCCCTGGCGGACCTCACCGCCGACTACCAGGGCACCACGGTGCCCACCCCGGCGGAAATGGCGTCCCTGGACGCCGCCGTGGCCCGGGCGGAAGAGGCGGCCCCGGACCGTACCCTGCAGTTCGTCGCCTTCCCCGGCGGCGGCTGGTCCACGGATTTTCACTACGCGGTGTTCCTGCACGGCAACACGCCGGTGACCTCGCACATCGTCACCCCGGCGTTGGTGAACGCACGCACCGGCCAGTTCGCCGCCCTGCGGGAAATGCCCTGGTACAACAAGACCCTGGCGCTCTCCGGTCCGCTGCACTTCGGCGACTACGGCGGCCTGCCGCTGAAGATCCTGTGGGCGCTGCTGGATGTGATCACCATCGTGGTGCTGATCAGCGGCCTCTACCTGTGGCTGGCCCGGCGCCAGCCGGCGGCCCGCGCCGCCGGCACGGCGGTGCCCCCGCAGGCCGGGGGCGCCTCATGAACGGCGTGCCCCGCTCTTCCCGGGGCCTGCGCGGCATCTTCGCGCTGCCACTGCTGATCGCCGTGGCCAGCCTGATCGGCCTGGTGGCGGCGCTGCTCGGCGATGGCGCCATGGATGCGCTCTCCTGGCTGGGGCTGGGCATGCCCGTGGCGGCGGTGGCCTGGGCCATGCGCACCCGGCGCCGCTGACGGAGGCGTTCCCTCCTCTTGCCGCGCTACCATGGCGGGCATGAAACCCGGTCTTCTGTTCCTGATGCTGGTGCTGCTGATGGCACCGCCGCTGCGCGCCCACGACGCCGACCCGGCCACGGTGCTGGTGGTGCGCCACCGCTGGCACACCGGCATTGCCCTGCCGGCGGACCGGCTGAGCCCCTCGCTGGCGTTCCTGCGGCCCTATTACAGCGACCCGGCCTGGTACGAGATCGGCTGGGGCGACGACGATTTCTACCGCAACACCAACAACAACTGGAACCTGACCAAGGCCCTGTTCTGGCCCACCGGCACGGTGCTGCACGTGGTGGGGCTGGCCCGCCATCCGGCGGCGTCGCCGCACAGCGACCTGCAGGCGCTGTGCCTGTCCGGCGAAGCCCTGGACCGGTTGCAGGCGGTTATCGCGGCGGACTTCCGGCTGGGCGCCGACGGCCGGCCGCTGTCGGACACTCCCGGGCTGTACGGCGACAGCCGCTTCTTCCCGGCCCGGGGCACCTTCTGGTTCGGCCATACCTGCAACACCTGGACCGCCCGGCGGCTGGCCACTGCCGGCGTCGCCGTGGACCCGGCCACCCTCACCGCCACCTCGGTGATCGAACAGCTGCGCGCCCTGCCCGCCGGCGCCTGCGACTAACCGGGCGCCGGCCGGCGACGCGGGCGGCCCCTGGCAACTTACCTGACCGATTTGCGCGGCGCTGGTCGCCGGTTCATGCTTGGCGCCTTTGCGGCCAACCAGTGGAGAAAAGCATGCGCAGTGTTTGTGTTTATTGCGGGTCCAGTCCGGGCCGGCGCGGCGTCTACGCCGAGGCCGCCCGGGGGCTGGCCCGGGAATTGGTGAAGCGGGATCTGGGGCTGGTCTACGGCGGCGCCAGCGTCGGCATCATGGGTGTGGTGGCGGACGCGGTGCTGGACGCCGGCGGCCGTGTCACCGGGGTGATTCCCGAGGCCCTGCAGGAGAAGGAATTGGCGCACCCGGGGCTCACCGAGCTGCATGTGACGCCTTCCATGCACGAGCGCAAGACGCGCATGGCGGCGCTTTCCGACGGCTTCATCGCCATGCCCGGCGGCGTCGGCACCCTGGAGGAACTGTTCGAGATCTGGACCTGGGGCCAGCTGGGCTGGCATGACAATCCCTGCGCGCTGCTCAACGTGGACGGCTTCTACGACGGCCTCACCCACTTCCTGGACCACGCCACCGGCGAGGCCTTCCTGCGCCCGGCGCACCGGGAGATGCTGATCGTGGAGTCGGACCCGGCCCGGCTGCTGGACCGCATGGCGGAGTACCAGAAGCCGGAAGCCAAGACCTGGGTGAAAAAGGGAGACCTCTGACTCAGCGCTCGTCCTTGCCGCGGGCGTGCTTGAGCAGGTCGTCCACGTATTCCTGCTCTTCGTGCAAGTCGTCGGCGGTCTCCGGGGCCGCCGGCAACACCTGGTTGAGGAACACCGCCACCAGGCCGCACAGGCTGATGCCCTGCAGGGTGAATTCGCCGTTGCCCACCACCATGCCGCCGATGCCGAAGATCAGGGTCACCGCCACGATCACCAGGTTGCGCTGCTGGTGCAGATCCACCCGCGCCTTGATCAGGGTGTTCATGCCGACGCTGGCGATGGAGCCGAACATCAGGATCAGGATGCCGCCCATCACCGGAGTGGGAATGCTCTGCAGCAACTGGCCGAACTTGCCGATGAAGCCCAGGGCGATGGCGAAGATCGCGGTCCAGGTCATCACCACCGGGTTGAACACCTTGGTCAGCATCACCGCGCCGGTGACCTCGGAGTAGGTGGTGTTGGGCGGGCCACCGAACAGGGCGGCGGCCATGCTGGCGATGCCGTCGCCGGTGAGGGTGCGGTGCAGGCCGGGCTTCTTGATGTAGTCCTTGCCGGTGACGTTGCTGATCGCCAGCACGTCGCCCACGTGTTCGATGGCCGGCGCCAGGGCCACCGGGATCATGAACAGGATCGCCGGCCAGTGGAAACTGGGCGCCACGAAATCCGGCACCGCCAGCCAGCGGGCCTGGTCCACGGCGCCGAAGTCCACCATGCCCAGGGCCAGCGCCAGCAGATAGCCGGTGAGCACCCCGCACAGAATCGGCAGCAGCCGGAACAGGCCGTGGGCCAGGGTCGCCACCAGCATGGTGGTGACCAGGGCCACGGTGGACACCAGCAAGGCCTCGCCGTAGGGGAACAGCCGCTCGGCGCCGTTGCCGGTCATGCCCATGGCGAAATTCACCGCCGTGGGCGCCAGGCTCAGGCCGATCACCATGATGATCGGGCCGGTGACCACCGGCGGCATCAGCCGGTGCAGGAAGCCGGGGCCGCGCCATTTCACCAGGGCGCCCAGGATCACGTAGACCACGGCGGTGCACAGCAGCGCGCCCATGGTGGCGGGGATGCCCCACTGGTCGATACCGTGGCTGATCGGCGCCACGAACACGAAGGACGATGCCAGGAACACCGGCACCGAGCGGCGGGTGATCCATTGAAACAGCAGGGTGCCGAGGCCGGCGGTGAACAGCGCCACGCTCGGGTCCAGGCCGGTGAGCAGCGGCATCAGCACCATGGCGCCGAACGCCACGAACAGCATCTGCGCGCCGATCAGAATGATCTTCCAGTTCCAGAATCCCGGTGAATCGCTCATGCGCTCCGCGCCCCCTCGCGTTATTTGGTGCCGAAAATCTTGTCGCCGGCGTCGCCCAGGCCGGGCACGATGTAGCCGTTCTCGTTGAGCCCCTGGTCGATGGAGGCGGTGTACAAAGTCACGTCCGGGTGCGCCTCCTGCAGGCGGCGGATGCCCTCCGGCGCCGCCACCAGTACCAGGGCACGGATCTGGGTGCAGCCGGCCTTCTTGAGCATCTCGATGGTGGCGACCATGGAGCCGCCGGTGGCCAGCATCGGATCGATCACCAGGGCCAGGCGCTCCTCCAGGCCGTGGGCCAGCTTCTCGAAATAGGCCACCGGCTCCAGGGTCTCCTCATTGCGGTAGAGCCCCACCACGCTGACCTTGGCGCTGGGAATCAGCTCCAGCACGCCGTCGAGCATGCCGATGCCGGCGCGCAGAATCGGCACCACGGTTACCTTCTTGCCCTTGATGCGCTGGGCCGGCACCTTGCCCATCCAGGTGTCCACCTCGTAATTTTCCAGCAACAGGTCGCTGGTAGCCTCGTAGGTCAGCAGGCTGGCCACCTCGGCGGTGAGCTGGCGGAAGCTGCGGGTGCTGAGGCTCTTCTGGCGGAGCAGGCCGAGCTTGTGCTTGACCAGCGGATGAGCAATTTCATGTATAGGCATGGACGCGGCTCCTCGGAAGACGGCGGTTGTCGTACACATCAGGGGGGCGATTGTACCCCCGTAGCGCCATCTTCTCACCGGGGGCTACGACTTTCCGCGATTAGCCAGCCGGGCGGCGCGGTTGCTATAATCCGCGCCCGTCATACGGGGCACCGCCGCGGTCCCCTGCTCGCTGACTCCAATCGCTGAAGGACAGACCATGGATTTTGAAAAGGTACCCGCCGGGAAAGACGTCCCCGAAGACATCTACGTGGCCATCGAGATTCCGGCCAACGCCGACCCGATCAAGTACGAGATCGACAAGGACAGCAACGCCATCTTCGTCGATCGTTTCATGGCCACCCCCATGTTCTATCCGGCCAACTACGGTTACATCCCCAACACCCTGTCCGAGGACGGCGATCCCCTGGACGTGCTGGTGGTAACCCCGTACCCGGTGGTGCCCGGCTCCGTGATCCGCTGCCGTCCGGTGGGCATCCTCAACATGACCGACGAAGCCGGCAAGGACGCCAAGCTGGTGGCCGTGCCGCACAGCAAACTGAGCAAGCTGTACGACGACGTCAAGGAAGTCACCGACCTGCCCGAGCTGCTGCTCGCCCAGATCAAGCACTTCTTCGAGAACTACAAGGATCTGGAAGAAGGCAAATGGGTGCAGGTGGACGGCTGGGACAACGCCGACGCCGCCAAGAAGGAAATCCTCAAGTCCGTGGAAGCCTTCGAGAAGAAATAAGGCGCTCCACGCGACCAGGAACGAAAAAGGCCGGGGCTCCCCGGCCTTTTCTTTTTCACCACCCTCTCTTTTTCACCGCACCGTCCCCGGTCTTGATTTGGGGCAATTCTTTTTCCCTGTCCCGGCGGCATCCTGTCCCCATTGCAATCAGCAACACGAACTCAGCATCACGAACTCAGGACCACATAGGGGACAGCAAAGATGGCATTCTCACGGCATTCTCTGGCCAAAGCGGTAACGCTGGCGATGGCGGGCTCCGTTCTGGCGATGGCCGGCGCGGCCCAGGCCCACGAAGCGGGCTCCTTCATCGTGCGCGCGGGCGCCGCCACCGTCGATCCGCGTGAGGACAGCGGCACCCTGAAGTTCGACGGCGCCTCCGCCGCCGGCACCCAGGCCACCCTGGACAGCGACACCCAACTGGGCTTGACCTTCTCCTACATGCTCAGCGACCGCCTGGGCGTGGAGTTGGTGGGCGCCACCCCGTTTGAACACGAGGTGGGTGTGAAGGGTCTGGGCGGCGGCCTGGACGGCAAGCTGGCGGACATCAAGCACCTGTCGCCCACGGTGCTGCTGCAGTACTACCCGATGAACCCGGATTCCGCCGTGCAGCCCTACGTGGGCGCGGGCATCAACTACACCACCTTCTTCGAGGAAGACCTGACCAGCGCCCGCAAGGCGCAGGGTTTCAGCGACCTGGAGCTGGATGACTCCTGGGGCCTGGCCCTGGAAGCCGGGGTCGACTACATGCTCACCGACAAGCTGCTGGTCAACGCCTCCGTGTGGTACATGGACATCGAGACCGACGCCACCGTGAAGGGCCCCACCGCCCTGAGCATCAGCAAAACCAAGGTCAACGTGGACGTGGCCCCCTGGGTCTACATGGTCGGCCTGGGCTACAAATTCTGAACCACCGCGTTCGGGGGGATTGATCAAGGCCGGGCATTGCCCGGCCTTTTTCGTGGTTGACCCCGCTAGCCCGGCAGCGGGCCGGCGGCCCAGAGCACCAGCGACAACAGGGGGCTCAACCACAACAGAGCGCCCAGCACGATCCAGATCCAGTTGGCCCGGGTCAGGCGGTGATTGGCCCGGCCGGGGCCGTCGCCCAAGGCGGCGTTGACCCTTTTCTGGCATTGCAGCAAGGTCCACCAGATGGGGATCAGGCAGGCCAGCCCGATCCATTGCGCCGCCAGCGCCCGCACCCCATAGCCCGGGACCAGGCCGGTCAGGTTCGTGCCCAGGGTACACACCACATAGACCACGGCGAGAAGCAGCGGCGACACGCCGCCGTTCAACCCCGCCTCGCGGGCTTCCTTCGCCATCCGGTGAAACAGGGACGGCGCGAAGAAAATGCTGAACAGCGCGCGCAGCACCGGCAGGCCGCCGCCACCACGGGCCTCCCGGTAGAGATACCAGTTCTTGTACTGCCAGTAGAGGTCGTAGAGCCCCATGGTGGTCCAGAACAGCAGCGAGAATTTGGCCGGCGACACCACGTAGAACAGTGGCGTTTCGGCGCCCTCCGCCACCGGGGTCACTTCCGCGTCCGGCGCGCGATACAGATTGTTGGCGTTGCTGCTTTCTTCCATGAATCCCCCTGGATAAACCGACATCCGATTAAAAATGATTTCGCTTTTCACTACCCTAGGAATCGTCACAAATCCGGCTTTTGAATCTTTTCCTCCGTTAAGGCGTTATTAAGGTTGCCGGCGCCGAATGGCACTCTCAGAACCGGGAGTTCCCCATGACGCCGACCGCTTTGGATCCTTTCAGCCTGCGCCGCCCCCTGATGCTTCAGGGGACGGCGCTGTCCGCCCGGCTGTACCACCCCGGCGAGCCGGGCTACCGGGACGCCGCCGCCTTCGCCCGGCAACGCTATCGGCAATGCTACGACGCCCGCCCACGCATCACCGCGCCGGCCCTGATCACCCTGAGCGCGCCGGACGGCGCCCCCAGGGCGGTGGCCGCGTTGACGCCGGCCGCCGGGCGGCGGCTGTTTCTGGAGCAGTACCTGGATCAGCCTCTGGAACAGGCGGTGTCCGTGCTGGCCGGCAAGCCGGTGTCGCGGCGGGCACTGTTGGAAGTCGCCAGCCTGGCGGCGGACGGCACCGGGGCCGGACGCCTGCTGTTCATTGCCCTGACCGCCCTGCTCCCTTCCCTGGGCGTGGACTGGATCGCTTTCACCGCCACGCTGCAGGTGCGCAATATGTTCGCCCGCCTGGGTCTGGCGCCGGTGGCCCTGGGCCCGGCGGATCCGGCCCGCCTGCGCGAAGGGGCGCAGCGCTGGGGCCACTACTACCGGCACGGCCCCCAGGTCATGGCCGGCTATGTGCCGCCCGGCCACCGGCGGCTGAGCGACGCCGGCTGGCTGCATCCGGCCCCGGGCTATGGCGACCCGGAGGTGCGTCATGACGTGGTTGCTTGAGCGCCTCGCCGACCACGCCCGCCACCGTCCCGGCGCCGTGGCCTTGGAAGACACCGATGGGGTGGTCACCTATGCCGCCCTGCATCGCCGCGTCACCGAGCGGGCGGCGCGGCTGCGCCACATCGGCGCGCGGCGCCTGGCCCTGGCCGGCGACAACGGTATCGACTGGGTGATCACCGACCTGGCGGCCTTGAGCCTGGGCGTGCCGGTGGTGCCGGTGCCGCCTTTCTTCAGCGACGATCAGCGCCGCCACCTGAGCAATGAAGCGCGCCTGGACGTGCTCTATCACGCCGACCGGGACCGCCTCACCCGCACCGGCGTGGCCGGCGCCCGCGCCACCGACGACCTGGCCAAGATCACCTTCACCTCCGGCAGCACCGGCACCCCCAAGGGCGTACGCCTGACCGGCGACCATCTGCGCCGCACGGTGCAGGCGCTGGCCGGGGCACTGGCGCCCCACGCCGGCCAACGCCATCTGTGCGTACTGCCCCTGGCCACCCTGCTGGAGAACGTGGCCGGGGTGTATGTGCCGCTGTGGCTGGGCGCCCGGGTGTTACTGCCGGATCTGGCATCGCTGGGCTTCACCGGCAGCTCCCGGCTGGACCCGGCCGCCTTCGCCCGGGGCCTGCACCGCTGGCGCCCGCACAGTCTGATCCTGGTGCCGGAACTGCTGCGCGTGCTGGTGGGGATGGCCGCCGTTGGCGCGCCGCCGCCGGCGTCACTGCGTTTCATCGCCGTGGGCGGCGGCAAGGTGGATGCCGGGCTGCTGATCCGGGCACGGGACCTGGGCTTGCCGGTATACGAAGGCTATGGCCTGTCCGAGTGCGGCTCGGTGGTGGCCCTGAATGTGCCCGGCGCCGACCGTCCCGGCAGCGTCGGCCGGGTGCTGCCCCATGCCCGGGTACGCATCGACGCGGACGGCGAAATCCGGGTCCGCGGCGCGGTGATGGCTGGCTACATCGGCGAGGACGCCGGCGCCGAATGGCCCACCGGCGACCTGGGCCGGTTGGACCAGGACGGCTACCTGTACGTGCACGGCCGGCGCAAGAACCTGCTGATCACCGCCTATGGCCGCAATGTTAATCCGGAATGGGTGGAAATCGCCTTCCAGGGCTGCGACACCCTGCTGTCCGTGGTGGTACAGGGCGATGGCGAGGCGGCGCTGAGCGCCGTGGTGGTGCCGGCCCCCGGCGCCGATATCGAGCGCCTCCATGCCCAGATCGAGGCGGTCAACGCCACCCTGCCGGACTACGCCCGCGTGGCCCGGGTGGTGATCGCCGACCAGCCGTTCAGCGTCGACAACGGCCTGGCCACCGCCAATGGCCGGCCGCGCCGCGACGCCATTGCCCGCCGTTACCCCTGCGCGCCGGCCACGCCGGCGCCCCGAGTCTGACCCCGAGAGGTTCCTCCATGTTCTTCGATACCCTGCAACAGCAAACCCGGGACGCCCGCGAGCATCTGATGCGCGCCCCGGTTCTGGCGGCGATCCCCGAGGGTCGTTTCAACCTGGACAGTTACCGCTACTTCCTGAGCCAGGCCTACCACCATGTCAAACACACGGTGCCGCTGATGATGGCCTGCGGCGCGCGCCTGCCGGCGCGGCTGGAATGGGTGCGCGAGGCGCTGGTGGAATACATCCGCGACGAGTACGGCCATCAGGAGTGGATTCTCAACGACCTGGCGGCGCTGGGCGCGGACGCCAAGGCGGTGCGCCACGGCGAGCCGGATCGGCCCATCGAACTGATGGTGGCCTGGCTGTACGACGCCATCGAGCGCGGCAATCCGATGTCCTTCTTCGGCATGGTGCATGTGCTGGAGGGCACCAGCATCGCCCTGGCCACGCCCCTGGGCGAACAGGTGCAGCACACCCTGGGCCTGCCCAAGCAGGCGTTCAGCTACCTGTATTCCCACGGTGCCCTGGACCAGGAGCATTTCCGCTTCTTCACCGACCTGATGAACCGCATCGAGGCCCCGCAGGACCGCCAGGCGGTGATCCACGCCAGCCGCGTGGTCTACCACCTGTACGGTGACATGCTGCACGCGGTGCCGGTGGCCGCCGAACGAAACGCGCCGGAGGTGGCCCATGGCTGAGCCCCGTACCTGGCTGCTGCTGGGCGCCAGCGGCGGCATCGGCGCCGCCCTGCTGGACCGGCTGCTGGCCCGCGGTGACCGCGTGCTGGTGGCGCAGCGCAGCGAGCACCGCTGGCCCGACCACGAACGGCTGATCCCGGTGCGCCTGGATCTGGCGGCGCCGGATCTGGGCGCCCGCGTCACCGCCCTGATCGCCGAGCGGGGCCTGCCCGACGGCCTGATCCACTGCGCCGGCGTCAACCACTTCGCCGCCGCCGAGCACAACGACGACGACGCCCTCACCGCCATGCTCGACGTCAACCTGCGCAGCGCCCTGGTGATCACCCGGGAGCTGCTGCCGGCGCTGCGCCGGCGCGGCACCGGCACCCTGCTGTTCGTCGGCTCCACCTTCGGCAGCATCGGCTTCCCCGGCTACACCGCTTACTGCGCCAGCAAGTTCGGCCTGCGCGGCTTTGTCGAGGCGCTGCGCCGGGAACTGGCGGACACCCACCTGCGGGTACGCTACGTGGCGCCCCGGGCCACCCGCACCGCCATGAACGAAGCCCGGGTGGAAGCCCTCAACCACGCCCTGGGCAACCACATGGACACCCCGGAAGCGGTGGCCGCCCGCCTGCTGCGCGCCCTGGACGGCGGCGCCGCCAGCACCTTCCTGGGCTGGCCGGAAAAACTGTTCGTGCGCCTCAATGCCCTGCTGCCGTTCCTGGTGGACAAGGCGCTGCGCAAACAACTCCCCACCATCCAACGCTTTTTGAAACCAGGAGCGACCCCGTGACCCAACGCCTTTCCCACCTCGCCCCGCGCCTGCTGTTGCTGGCGCTGATCGCCCTGCCCTGGCTGGCCCGGGCCGACACCTTCGACGAAGAACTGCTGGCCATTCAGCACCGCTGGGCGGAAATCCAGTACCAGCTCGCCGAGGACGACAAGGCGGATGCCTTCGAGGCCCTGCGCGAGCGCAGCCGAGGCCTGGCCGAGCGCAACCCGCGCCGCGCCGAAGCGAAAATCTGGGACGGCATCGTGCTCGGCACCTGGGCCGGCGCCAAGGGCGGCCTGGGCGCGCTGTCGCTGGTCAAACAGGCGCGCCAGGACTTCCAGGCCGCCCTGGCCCTGGACGAACGCAGCCTGGACGGCTCCGCGCTCACCTCCCTGGGCAGCCTCTACTACCAGGTGCCGGGCTGGCCGATCGGCTTCGGCGACGACGACAAGGCCCGCGAACTGCTGACCCGGGCCCTGGAAATCAATCCGGACGGCATCGACAGCAACTACTTCTACGCGGACTTCCTGCTCGATCAGGGGGATGAGGACGGCGCCCGGCGCTATTTCGAGAAGGCGCTTCAGGCCCCGGCGCGCCCCCAGCGGCCGCTGGCGGACCGTGGCCGCCGCGACGAGATTCGCGCCAAACTCAAGGGACTGGCGTCCTGACCGCGACGCCGGGGCGGCTCAGGCCGGCGCGCCGCCGCCCCGGTACGCCTTGGGCGTCTGGCCGCTCCAGCGTTTGAAGGCGCGGGAGAAATTGGCCACGTCGTTGTAGCCCAGGGCCCAGGCCACCTCGCTAATGCGCAGGGCGCGGTCGGCGAGCAGCTTGCGGGCCTGCCGGTAACGGGCCTCGTCCTGCAGCTCCCGGTAGGTGAGGCCGGCCTGCTGCAGATGCCGCTTGAGGGTACGCGGCGACACCGCCAGCCGCTCGGCCACCTCGGTGAGGTCCGGCAGGGGCGGCGCCTGGTCGCGCAGGGCGGCGCGCACCCGTTCCGGCAACGGCCCTTCCTGATTGGCGCGCCAGCGGCGGAATTCCAGCTCGCACTGCTCCCGGGCCAGGGCCTCCGCCTGGGGGTCCGCCAGGCGCGGGCGGGCGCCAAGCAGGGCAGCGGAGACGATCAGGGCATCCCGGGGCTGGTCGTAGCGCACCGGCACCGGCACGGTACGGCGCAGCGCCTCGGCATGGGCCGGCGGCGGCCCCTGGAAGTGCACCTCGGCGCCATCCGGCGGCGCCTCCATCAGCTGCTCGAGCATGTAGACGAAGCCGATCACCATGGCCTCGATGACGAAGCTGCGCACCGGCCCGGGGCCGAAGTCGGTGCGAAAGCACAGCGCCTGGCGATCGTCCTCCAGGGGCTCCCGTTGCACGTTCAGAAAGGGCGCGCGCAGGCCCAGGTAGCGGCGGGCGGCGTCCAGACCGTCGTCGATGGTGGGGCTGGAGAGCGCCAGCAGGCCCACCGGGCCATGCAGGGTGATGCGCATGGCCCGGGCGTAGCGGAACCCGAGGCCGGCCTCGCCGACCCGGGCCAGGGCCGCCTCGGCGGCGGCGTTGGCCTGATCCAGGGGCAACCGGCATTCCGGGTCGAGCAGGCCCTGGCGGTCGAAACCCAGCCCGCGCAGCAGCGGCGCCGGATCATGGCCCAGCTCGGTGAGCACATCGCACAGCAGCACCACATAGATCCCGGGAACCCCGGGGGTGAACCAGGCCCGGCCCGAAATCACCACAGGTTGGCCCTCCACAACAAGACCGGAAAGGCCTGACTGGACCATAGTTGTTGCCATCAATCAATGGCATCCCGATCCGGAGACCACGATGAAACTGTTGTCCCGTTCCCGTCGCGCCGTGGCGCGGCTGCCGATCCGCCCACGGCGGATGAACTTCCGCTTCCAGGGCTTCGAGCAAAACCGTTACTGGTTCGACAACGATCCGGTACTGACCCATTTCATGAACGTGTTGTCGGTGACCTTCCCGGACGGCGAGCGCTTCTTCGTGGACGCGGTGCGCGCCTTCCGCGACCAGGTGGACGATCCCCAGCGCCAGAAGGACATTTCCGGCTTCATCGGCCAGGAGGCCATGCACTCCCTGGAGCACCAGGCGTTCAATGACCTGGTGGCGGGCCACGGCGAAGGCTACGACGCCCTGGTCGGCGAAGCCCTGGGCGTGGCCCAGCGCCTGCTGGCCGGCGCCCGCAAGCATCTCGGCGCTGAGCGGCAACTGGCCGCCACCGCCGGGCTGGAGCACATCACCGCGATCCTCGCCGACACCATTCTGCGCCGCGCCGACATGGTGGAGAAAATGGATCCCTCGGTGCGCCCGCTGTGGGTGTGGCACGCCATCGAGGAAACCGAGCACAAGGCGGTGGCCTTCGACCTCTACCAGGACGTGTCCGGCGACTACTGGCAGCGCCAGCGTGCCTTCTTCTACGGCACCGCCTACCTGACCGTGTTCAGCGCCTACTTCACCTGGCGCTTCCTCAAGGAGGACGGCGTTCACCGCCGGCCGCTGACGCTCGCCAAGGGCCTGTGGAAAATGTTCGGCTACTCCTTCGGCCACAAAGGCGTGGTCACCCAGGCGATCCCGGCCTGGTTCCAGTACCTGCGCCCGGGCTTTCATCCCTGGCAGGACGACAACAGCCACCTGCTCGAACAATGGCGCGACACCCTGCCGGAACCGGCGGTGACGGCGGCAGCCTGAGCGCCGCCGTCAGCCCACCAGCACCGGCACCTTGGCCAGGAAAAACAGCAGCGCCAGCCCCAGATAGCGTGACACCGGCATCAGAGCCTGGCCGCCCGCCGCCGGGAACACCCGGTTCACGTTGGCCTCCGGCCCGTCCGGGTCGCCGTACAGAAAGGCGGCGCTGAAATAGCAGGCCGGCAGCAGCGCCAGCCACGGCAACGGCGTGTACAGCCACAGCAGGGAAAACGCCACGCCCTCCAGCAGGCGCCGGAAACGGGCGCTGCCCCACAGCGCCGGCGGGCTCGCCAACGCCAGGGCGAACGCCGCCAGCGCCAGCACCACCATCACCCCGTGCAGCCCCAGGTGCGGCTCCAGCACCCGGGTGTCCAACGGCAGCCGTTCCACCAGCAGCATGGCCACCACCATGGCCACGCAGAACAGGCCGTGGGCCGGCTGGCGCAGCAGCCACGGCGGCACCAGGGAGGCACGTTTCTTGGTCAGCGGCTTGGCGGATTTGGACAGGAAGGTGAACAGCAGAAAGCCGCACAGCGCCCAGTAGAACAACGGGTGGCGGCTCACATCGAGCAGCTCCAGCCGGTGGGCGCCCACCTGGGCGGCGGCGAACATCAGGTAGGGATAGGACGCCAGCCGGAACAGCCGGGTGCACACACTGCCCCGGAAGATCGGCCCGTGATGGATGGAGAAAGGCTTGTCGTAACGCTTGTCCATGGGCTTGCGGTAGGGAATCATGCGCGGGATGCGGGCGCGGTAATCCCGGTATTCATCGTCGAAGATCGCCTCCAGCTGCTGGTCCTCCTCCCACAGGCGGTGCCGGTAGGCGATCACCCAGAACGTCATGAACACCAGGGTGAACACCCAGTTGTTGATGATCAGGCACAGCCCCAGATCCATGAAGAAGTTGGAGAAATGGAAAGGATCGCGGACCCAGCGGTACGGGCCGGAGCGGGTCAGGCTGGCGTTCTTGTCCAGGTGGCCCTTGGACCAGACGTGAATCCAGGCGGCGAACGCCATGAACACCGCGCCCACGGCGAACGGCGCCACGTCGGGCCGGGCCAGGCCGGCCAGCCCCAGAACCACGCCGCTCACCACCAGATAGGTGCGCAATTTGGTGCGCCGGATCGGCAGGTATTTTTCCCAGGCGTTTTTATGAGTGGTGGTTTTTGACAAAACACCTCCCCTCGATAATAAAACCCGGACTGTACCGGTTGGCCGGCGCCCCCGGCAACGCGGCGGCGCCGGTAGCATCAACCCGGTTGTTGTTCATTGGTGGGCTTCTTTCTTTAGACTCGGCGAACCCACGACCGACATTCTCGATTTTTGGGGCATTTTTATGACAGCGAATTCCAAGTCCTCCCATAAGGACCGTTTGTTCGCCGAGCAGGAAAAAGCGATCGGCGATTTTGATTTCGGCGAACAAACCGCGGCGGTGTTCGACGACATGCTCGACCGCAGCATTCCCCAGTATGGCGAGCTGCAACGCATGATTGGCGAACTGGCCGGTGAACTCGCCACGCCCGGCTCCCGGGTTTACGACCTGGGCTGCTCCACGGGCATCACGCTCAACAGCCTGTACCACGCGGTGGCCCCGGACGTGGAACTGGTGGGCATGGATTATTCCCAGGCGATGCTGGAAAAAGCGCGCGCCAATCTCGCCGGCCCCTTCGAGGAAGGCCGCCTGCGTTTCGAACACGGCGACCTCAACGATGGCGTGCGCATCGAAAACGCGTCGGTGGTGGTGCTCAATCTGACGCTGCAGTTCGTGCGACCGATGAACCGGGAGGCACTGCTGCGTTCCGTGGTGGACGGGCTGCGGCCAGGCGGCGCGCTGATCCTGGTGGAGAAGGTGCTGGGCAGCGATGCCTTCCTGAACCGGCTATGGATCAAGCTGTATTACGACATGAAAAAACGCAACGGCTACTCGGAAACGGAAATCGCCCAGAAGCGGGAAGCGCTGGAGAACGTGCTGATTCCCTACCGGCCGGACGAGAACATCAAGATTCTCAAGCGCAGCGGGCTGGATAACGTGGATATGTTCTTCAAGTGGTATAACTTCGCCGGGTTTCTTGGCGTGAAGGCGTAGTGTTCATGGCGGTGGAGCATCGCGACTAAAGTCGCTCCTACAGTAAAAGGATGCGGTAGGAGCGACTTCAGTCGCGATATCTCCCCGACCACACAGCACCGGCCCGGCCATCCATGGCCGGGCGTAAACCGCGCTGCGAAGCTTGCTTCGGTAGTGCCTTCTTTCCCGCGTTGTGTTCGCCATCCCTGGCGAGAGGCAGTGCCGTTAGAGGGCCCTGCCCGGCCATCCATGGCCGGGCGTAAACCGCGCTGCGAAGCTTGCTTCGGTCGCGGTTTACCCTTCCTGCAGGAGTTTTCTGAGGTCGATGAGGGCGGCGTTGGCGCGGGACAGGTAGTTGGCCATCACCAGGGAATGGTTGGCGAACACCCCGAAGCCGGAACCGTTGAGAATCACCGGGCTCCACAGGGTCTGCTGGGTGGCCTCCAGTTCGCGCACCATCTGCCGGAAGCTGACGGTGGCGTTCTTGCGCCGCAGCACATCGGCGAAGTCCACCTCCACGGCGCGCATCAGCTGCACCAGGGCCCAGGACGCGCCGCGTGCTTCGTAGAAGACGTTATCGATTTCCATCCACGGGGTCTGGACATAGGTTTCCTGCTCGTCCAGTTCCCCCACCGGGGTGTCCTCGTCGGTGTTGAGCTGGGAACGCCCCACGCTCTGGCTGAGGCTCAGGCTGAGAGAGCCGAGCCGGTTCTGCACCTCGTTGAGCCAGTAGTTCAGGTTGTCGGCGCGGGTGTAGAAATGGGCGCTGCCGTCCTCGCGGCGAAGCGCGTCCAAATAGCTTTGCAGGGCGCGGATGCCGCGCCGGTACTCGCTTTCCGTGGCCGGCATGGCCCAGCTTTCAGCGTCGAAGTTGAACTGCGGCTCGGCCACGGCGAGGAAGGGGTTTTCCTGGCTTTGCGACTGGGAGCGGCTCATGTCCCGGCGCATCACCCGGGTCACGTCGCGGATCTGCACCAGCACGCCGTATTCCCAGCTGGGCATGTTGTCCAGCCACAGGCGGTGGGGCAGGATGTCGTTGCTCAGGTAGCCGCCAGGTTTGTCCAGCAGGGTGCTGGCCACATGGATCACTTCCCGGGTCATGGTCTCCCCGGCCACGGCACCGTCGCGGCGGTTCACCTCCGACAGTTCCGGCTCCCAGCTCCAGTACCAGCCCAACGCCACGTCGACCAGCAGCAGGATCGCCAGCAGCCACAGCAGCCCCTTCCAGATACGGTTGTTTTTGGGGTCCAGCAGGGTGTCCCCGACTTTTTGTCCGAATTTGTCGTCCGTCATTATCGTTCCCGAGTGTCGACTTGTCCCTCTAGGCTACCAGAGTACCGTCAAGCAGCGGCGAAGGGCGACCCCAAACGACAGCCCGCCTCTAATCGGACATCAGCCAATACCGGCGGTCCTCGCACCGTGGCGTCAAAGGCACCGGGGAACGATCTCGTATCGAGTCGGCGAGCCGCTTCCGAACAGCCAGAACGTGCGCACCTCCGGGATCGTTCTCGACGTGCTCAAGCCATTTCTCCGCCGTCATTTCGGCAATCCGCCCGTGCCCGTAATAACGGGCCGAGAACGGCGCCTCGCCAATATAGGTCAACGGCTGTAACGCGGATGCGCCCATTGCGCGGTAACACTGGATCAGCGCCTTCTCCGTTTTCAACGCTTGAGGGTAGCGCCACACGTAAACGCCGCCGGACAACGCTAGTACCGGCATCAGAACCACCAGTGCCCGCCAGACAGCAGGTCGAGCGGGAACATCCCCGCCGCCAAGCGCCAGCAGCAAGGCCGCGAACGGCAAACCCGGCAGTACATAAGTGGCCAGGATATTGCCAGAGAAGGTAAAGAAAAGAACGGGAACCAGCGCGGCCAGCAACAGCAGCTTTTGATCGTCGTCCGGTCGCCAGCCGGCGCTTGCCTCCCGCTGCCGACGAAGCCTCTGAATCAGCCGCCATAGGATCACCGGCGACCAGGGCAGCGCCGCCCAGACCCAAAGCAGCCAGATGGTACCCCGGGGTTGATCATGAGCGCTGCCATAGCGGTCGCCGGCCCAGCCCGGATCAAGAAAACGATTGAAGTGCTCGCCAACGATAAAGTAATTCAAAAAGCCTGGCGTTTTGAGCTCCGCCGCCAGGTACCAAGGTGCGCTCAAAAGCATCATCAAGGCGCCACCCCGCCACCACGGCAATGCTCGCATCAGTGCTCGCCAGCGCCCGGTCCAAAACGCCCAACCCATCAACGGCGCCCCCACCAGCACCAAAGTCAGCGGGCCCTTGGCCAACAACCCGATCGCCAGACCGATAAAAAACAGCCACCGCCAACCCCGCCCCTGACCGCGCAAAGCGAACCCGGCGGCAACCAGCGAAGCCGTGGTGCCCAGGGTGAAAAAGCCGTCCGTCAGGACCGCGCCAGCGCACACGTACACCAGCCCCATGGACGAATAAATCAGCGCCGCCCACATCGCACGGCGACGGTCCGCCAAAGCCAGCGCGTACCGGCCAATAAGCCACACGGTGCCCAGGTGGGCCAGCCAAGCGGGAAAACGCGGCGCGAATTCACGCCCCGGCAGAACGTTCAAGGCCAGCGCTTGAGCCCAGAACGAGAGTGGCGGCTTGCCCCAGAAGGGCACTTGTTCGCGGAACCAGGGTGTTATCCAATCGCCGCTCACCGCCATCAGCCGAGCGATCTCGGCGTAACGCGCCTCGCTGGTGTCGGTGAGCGGAATCATCGCCATGGCCACCCATCTCGACAGCAACAGCGCCGCCAGCAGCAAACACAGCGGGCTTACCCTAAGACCTTCACCCAGCCACCCGCGATCTTTAACGAACATGGGCATGAGCCAAGGCCTCACGGGTGGATTGACGTTGTTCACCGCCCGGCGAGACCGGTTTTACCACGTCACGGACCAGGTAAATGGGGCGGCGCTTGGCCTCCAGGTAGGTTTTTCCGACGTACTCGCCAACCAAACCGATGGTGAGCAACTGCAGCCCGCCCAGAAAGGTGATCAGCGCCACTAACGACGGGTATCCCTGCACCGCTTCGCCGAACAACAGCGCCTTGACGACAATCACAGCGCCATAGCCACCGCCCAACAGCGCCGCCACGACGCCGGCCATGGTGGCCCAGCGCAACGGTGCCACCGAGAAGGACGTAATTCCCTCCAGCGCCAGGCCCAGCAATCGCGGGTAGCTCCATTTGCTGTTCCCGGCCGGCCTCGGCGCGCGGTGGTATTCACACACCACCGTGGGCAGGCCGACCCACGCAAACAACCCTTTCATATACCGGTTGCGCTCATCCAGCCGCCGGACCGCTTCCACCGCCCGCCGGCTCATCAATCGGAAGTCGCCACTGTCGGTGGGAATCGGTACCCGTGCCAGGCGGCGCAGCAGACGATAGTACAAATAAGCGCTAGCGCGTTTGGACCAGGATTCACCCGCGCGGTCGCGGCGCTGCATTAAGACTACGTCCGCTCCTTCCCGCCAGCGCGCCAGCATCTCGGGAATGCACTCCGGCGGATCTTGCAGGTCCGCGTCCAGCAACACGACGGCCCGCCCCACCGCGTAATCGAGCCCGGCGGTAAGCGCCGCCTCCTTGCCAAAGTTGCGGCTCAGCCTCACCAATTGCAGCCAGGGGCGGGTGCGCCCTTCCGCGATTAGATATTGGTCGCCGCCATCGTCACTGCCGTCATCGACGAACACCACCTCGAACCGTTCTCCCTGCGCCTGAAGCACCTTTTCCAGCCGGTCCAGACAAAGCGGCAGCACTTGGCGTTCGTTGTAGAACGGGACAATCACGCTAATCACCGGGGGCGTTGCCGCCGCCTTGAAAGGAAATTCACCGAGATTCATAAAATACCCACCTGGTGTAGATCAGATAATTGACGGCGGCGACACCCGACGTGGCGAGAAGTTGAGCCGGCAAGGGTCGGTCCGCGATCCGAAAAAACAGCCAGAAAAACAGCGAATTGAGCGACCAGGCGGCGACACAGGTCAGCAGATAGGCCGGCACCGCCCGGCGGTGCGACGTCCGCGCTCGGTAGGTGAACTGGAACTGCAGCAGGTAATTGAAGAACGCACCGGCCAGGGCGCCCAACGCTGTGGCGAGGTGCGCCCCGGCGCCGGCGCCCATCAGCGCCGCCATCACCGACCAATGCAGCACCGAAGCCAACCCGCCGGCGAACAAGAAGCGCCGCGCACGGCCGGCTTCCACGTCGTAAGCCATAGTCATTGGCGCGGTGTGCGCGCGAAGTGGGCCAGACGTAAGGCATGAAACACGCCGCTCTGCGCTTCATCCCGCACCAGAGTGAAACCCTGGGCGGCCATATCAGCGATCAACTCGGCGCGCCGGGTGTGGTTTTGGCGGTGACGCCGCCCACCGAGACGCCAGCGCAACCACCGCCGTACGCCGGTCAGGGACCAGGGTGTCAGATAGGAAATCAGCAGGTGCTCGTCACTGACTCGGCCTAATTCCGCGACCAGGGCACGACGGGTATCGGCGTCGGCGAAATGATGCAGCAACCGGAAACACACCACCGCCCGGAAATGCCGGTCGGCCCAGGGCAAACGGAAGATGTCCTCTTCGCGCACCTCGGCGTCGCAGCCCTGTTCCGCCATCAGCGCCCGGGTATGCTCCACGGCGGCGGCCCCCAGGTCCGTGGCGCTGACACGCCAGCCTTGGCGCGCCATCCAAAGGCTCAGCCGGCCGGCCCCGCAAGGCGCGTCCAGCACTCGCTCCCCGGCGGGGATAGCTGGCATTGTGCGCGCCACCAGGGCCATTTCGGCACGATGTTTGGCCGGTTTGCGGTGGCGATAAGCGGTGACGCTTTGCAGATCGGATTTCACCCGTTCACGGGAAGGGGCACTAGAAACAGGGGTCATGGGTTGGGACTCCACAGTGAGCAGGGCATTAGAAAATCGAAGCGGGGACCGGCCGATCCACCACCGTGGTGGCGTTCGCGATACGTGCCAGGACGGGGGGCGCCAAGAACCGGGCTCGGCGCGCCAACTGGTCCAGATCGGCCCGTGCGGCCGCCGCGCGCGAGCGCCGGCGTCGACAGCGCTCAAGGTCGAGCATTCGCACCGCCAGGGTTTCAGGGTGTATCAGCAAATGCGCGGGGTAACAGGCGCCATGCTGCCAACGCAGGGCGTGCAACAACGCCAGGGCGGCTCCCAATCGCGACGCTGCCGCCTGCAGGCGATGGCCGCTGGCGATCTCGGAGAGCGTTTTCAGATCGACAAAACCGGACGCGGCGCGGGTGAGCAGAATGGCGGCGTCACCCTGCTCGGCGTAGAGCAACCAATCCACCACCGGTACGCCCATGCCGGACAACCGGTTAAGAGCCAGAAACTCGTGATAGTAGGTGGGCCGGGAAGACCAGGGGCGATGCGGGAAGCGGCGGCACTGGCCCTGTTGCCGTTTCACATACACGGTGACACCGTCCAGCGTCAGCCGGGTGACGCCACTCCAACCGCCACGCCGGACATTAGGCGGCTCCACCCATTGCTCCGGCAGACGCCAAAGCGCTTCGAACGTGTCCAGGCCATGACGCCGCAACAGCACGCGCCAGTCGTCGGCGATGAAACAATGCCCCATGAAACCTCCCGCAACCGTACCGGTGCTGTTGAAGACCGACTCAGGGTGCGAGAGAAAACTTAAGGTAATCTGAACAACGAAATCGCAGGCGCCGTCAGGCCACCGGGAAGCGCACTTCGGCGGCGGCGGGCCGGTCGGGGGCCGGCAATTGGAAGCTCAGCCTGCCGTGGTACAAATCGAGAATACGCTGCACGATGGATAACCCCAGGCCGGCGCCGGGAACATCATGGCGACCACGGCTGAAGCGCTCCGACAAACGTTGCTGCTGTGCCGGCGTCAGACCCGGTCCGCCGTCGGCGATCACGAACACGACCCAGTCACCGTCACGATGCCCGGACAGCGCCAACCGGGAAGCCGGTGGAGAATAACGACAGGCATTGTCGAGCAGATTACGCAACACCATCTGCAGCATTTCAGCGGGCACCGAAACCGGCAACGGTGCATCCACCGCCGACGTTATTTCATGGCCGTGCCGCGTCACCAGCAGCGCCACCGTGGCAAGCACCTCCCCGGCCACCTCCGCGCCATCGCAGCGTTCGTCCGTGCGTGGGGCGCCGTGAGAGTCCAAGCGGCTGAACACCATCAACTGCTCAACGGTGCGCGATGCCCGGTCAATGGCGCGCCGCAATTGAGACATGGACGCCGCCACATCTTCCGGATCGCTCAACTCGACCGCGTTGTCGGCATGCAGGCGCAGCGCCATCAGCAAAGTGCGCAACTCATGGGCGGCATCGGCGGTAAAGCGCTTTTCCCGCTCCAGCGTCGCCACCAGCCGTGCCAACAGGGCGTTAATCGCCTGGGTAAGCGGCGCCAGCTCGCGCACCCGGCGATGGCGCAACGGCGTCAGATTATCCTCATCGCGGGCCGTCACCGCCCGCGCCAAGCGGGTCAGCGGCCCCAGCCCCCAACGAATCGCCAAGGCCACCAGAATCAGCACCAGCGGCACACTGAGCAGATAGGGCGCGAGCACCGTGCCCGCCATGTTGCGCACCAGTGAGTGGCGAGCCGCGTCGCTTTCCGCCACCACCACCCAGCGCTCACCGGGCAGCGCAATGCCGTACACATGCCAGCCGTTGTGCTCAATAAAAACGCGCCGCTGGTTCTCGCCGGTTAGCGCCATCAACGGTTTCTCCGGCGCCCCGGCACTGCCCAACACCAACCGCCCGCGCTGCCAAAGCTGATAGATGAAATAACGCTGGTAGCGATGCTCTTCAGGCGCCAATGCCACCGCCGCCGGGTCGGGCACTTCGCCATTGCTCCAAAACGAGGCAATCAGGCGACCGCTTTGCACCAGCTCCGCGTCATATTGCTCGTCCAGCTCATGGTAGAGCGTTCGGTAGGTCCCCCAACCGAGCAACAGCCCACCCCCCAGAATTACCGCCAGCAAGGTCAGCATTAGAAAACGCCGGATGGAAAACATCATGGTGTCGCATCCTGGCCGTCCGGGACCGCCAGGCAATAACCGACGCCGCGCACGGTGCGAATCACCCCACTGCCAAGCTTGCGACGCAGATGGTGGACATGGACTTCCAGGGCATTGCTCTCCACTTCGTCGCTCCACCCGTACAGCGCGTGCTCCAGATAAGCGCGAGTGAAGACGCGACCGGGATGACCGGCCAACTCCACCAGCAGGGCCATTTCCCGGCGCGGCAGGGCCAACAATTCACCGCCGCGCGTGAGCGCCATGCGGTCCAGGTCCAGGACCATGTCGCCCACCTCGAGCACGCTTCGCACCCGCTCGCTCTGTCGTCGCAGACAAGCGCGCAGGCGGGCGCGCAGTTCTTCCATCGGAAACGGCTTAATCAGATAATCATCGGCACCGCTGTCCAGCCCGATAACACGATCATCCAATTGGTCCCGGGCGCTGATGATGATCACCGGCACCTCGTGTTGATGGCGTCGCGCTTGTCGCAGTGCCGCCAGACCATCCAGGCCGGGCAACCCCAGGTCCAGCAGCACCGCGTCGAAATGACCATCGCGCAACGCCGGCAACACCAGGTCACCCCGTTCCAGATGATCCACGGTATAGCCATCATGCCGGAGCGCGCGCCGCAGCCCGTCCGCCAAGGAGGCGTCGTCTTCCACCAGAAGAATGCGCATCTTCACTGGTCCTATCGAGGGTCCATGGCACTATAAACGTCGATCCCCGCCCGCTCCAAACCGTCGCTTTGCGTGATCGCCGGGATCGGTGGAAAATGCCCGGTTCACGCCGGACGTGATAAGTCTGGCCGTGTCGCCTTAACGCTGCCTTAAGGCGGCACGGCCAGGCTGCCGGAACCTTCCCGGCATCGGGGGCATCCAAGCAGGAACTGATTGGGAGGAACGCATGACAGGCTTTTTGCGCACACCAGCACCGCGGCTGCTGATGCTGATCGCCGGGTTGATTCTGGCAACCACCGCTTCCGCGCTGTCCCTGGATGGCGGTGATAGCCTGTTCGGCGGCGACCCAGCGCGCCTGCCCAATGTGGACGAAGCGATCCAGGTGGTCCCTGACGCGGACTGGGACCGCCAACAGCTGCTGGTCAGCTTCAGCATGCTGGAGCGCGTCTACCTCTACCGCCACCGCCTCGACTTCACCCTGCGCGACGCCAACGGCAACCTGCTGGACGATTTCGGCGACCTGGAGCTGCCCCCCGGCGAGGCCAAGACCGACGAAATATACGGCGACGTGAACGTATTCTTCGGCCAGCTCGACGTGCGCCTGCCGCTGGACAGCGTGCCTCTGGCGGACACCGAGCTGGAGGTGAAGTACCAGGGCTGTATCGAGGATCGGCTGTGCTACCCGCCGGAGGTCCGCACTTTCTCGTTCAGCCCGCCGCGCCCCGGCGGGAATGACGACGCCGGGGCGCCGGACGTTGCCGCCACCGCCACGCCGACGGACGCCGGGGACGACGGTTTCCTGGCCACCCTGTTCTCCGAGGACGCCAACGCCTTCAACCAGTGGATGAGCGGCCGTGATCTGGGCCTGATCGTGGCGCTGTTCTTCGCCGGCGGCCTGCTGCTGGCCTTCACCCCCTGCGTGTTCCCGATGATCCCGATCCTGTCCGGCATCATCGCCGGCCACGGCCATGCCCCCGGCCACGGCGCCGGGGCGCGGCGCGGCTTCGTGCTGAGCCTGGCCTACGTGCTGGGCGTGGCGGTGCCCTACACCCTGGCGGGGATGCTGGTGGCGGTGTTCGGCGCCGGCCTCAATCTGCAGTTCCTGCTGCAGCAGCCGGCGGCGATCATCACCAGCGTGGTGATCTTCGTGCTGCTGGCGCTGTCCATGTTCGGGCTCTACGAGCTGCAGTTGCCCGCCGCCCTGCGCGACCGCCTGAACAGCGCCGGCACTGGCGGCGGCGGGCTGTTCGGCGCCGCCGTGCTGGGCGCCATCTCGGCGCTGGTGGTCTCCCCCTGCGTGACGCCGATCCTGGCCGGCGCCCTGCTCTATGTGGCCGGCACCGGCGACGCCCTCACCGGCGCCGCCTCCCTGTTCGCCCTGGCCATTGGCATGGGCGTGCCGCTGATCATCTTCGGCACCGGCGGCGGTCACCTTCTGCCCCGGGCCGGCCACTGGATGGAGGAGATCAAGCGCTTCTTCGGCGTGATCATGCTGGGCGTGGCGATCTGGCTGCTCGACCGCATCGTCGGCGACACCCTGACCCTGGCCCTGTACGGCGTGCTTCTGACCGCCTACGGCGTGCAGCTCGGCGCCCTGGAACCGGTGGCCGAGGGCGGCTCGCGGCTGAAGCGAGCGGCGGCCCTGGTACTGGCCCTGTACGGGGCGGTGATGCTGATCGGCGCCGCCGGCGGCGGCACCGATCCCTGGCAGCCGCTCAAGCCGATGACCCACCCGGCGCCGGTGGCCGCCGCGGCCCCCGGACCGGAGCGGAGCGACACGCCCACGGCCCGCCCGGCCCCGGACGGCGACCACGGCCCCTGGGTGAGCCTGGCCGGCCGCCAGCCCCTGCACGACGCCCTGGCCGCCTCCGCCCGGGCGGACCGGCCGGTGCTGGTGGACTTCTTCGCCGAGTGGTGCGTGGCTTGCAAGGTCATGGAGGACACCACCCTGGCGGACCCGCGGGTGCTGGAAGCCATGGCCGGCTTCGACCTGTACCGGGTGGACATCACCGAGATCAACGACGAGAACCAGAAGATCATGGAGGATTACAACATCTTCGGGCTGCCCAGCTTCGTGTTCTTCGACCCGGACGGCGCGGAAGTCCCCAATGCGCGGGTGCTCGGCGAGATGGACGCGGAGCGCTTCCTGAAGCATCTGGACAACAAGATCCTGCCGGTCACGTCGCCCTGATCTCCACATGTAACGAATGGTGTAAAGTCCTTTATTTCCGCAAGTGGATACCCTTAGACTGCGAACGTCGACGAAAAGCCGGACAAACCGGCATTTCGTCACACGTTCAACGCAGATAAGTGCAAATTCAGGGGTAGACGTCTTGGCCAGCATCCTCGTCCTGCACGGGCCCAATCTCAACCTGCTGGGTCAGCGCGAGCCGGACAAATACGGCACCACCACCCTGGCGCGGATCAACCAGGCGCTGGAGGAACGGGCCGTGAGCGCCGGACACCGCCTGCAACATCTGCAAAGCAACGCCGAACACGAGCTGATCGAGCGCATCCACGCGGCGCGGACCGACGGCACCGATTTCATCCTCTTCAATCCGGCGGCGTTCACGCACACCAGCGTGGCCCTGCGCGATGCCCTGCTGGGCGTGGCGGTGCCGTTCATCGAGGTGCATCTGTCCAATGTCCACGCCCGGGAGCCGTTCCGCCACCATTCCTATTTCTCCGACATCGCCGAGGGCGTGATCTGCGGTCTGGGTGCCGCCGGCTATGAGCTGGCGCTGACCGCCGCCCTGGAACAACTGGATCAGGCACAGGACTGAGCATGGACATCCGTAAAATCAAGAAACTGATCGAACTGCTGGAAGAGTCCGGCATCGAGGAACTGGAAATCCAGGAGGGCGAGGAATCCGTCCGAATCAGCCGTGGCACTCGCCAGGCGGCCGCTCCGGCGCCCCAGTATCCGCCGCAGTACATGGCCGCCCCGGCCCAGGCCGCCGCGCCCGCGCCCGCGCCCGCCGCCGAGAGCGCGCCGGCCCCCGCCGATAACACGCCCAGCGGCCATCTGGTGCGCTCGCCCATGGTCGGCACCTTCTACCGCTCGCCGTCACCGGGCGCCGCCGCCTTCGTGGAAGTGGGCCAGAAGGTCCAGGCCGGCGAGGTGCTGTGCATCGTCGAGGCGATGAAGATGATGAACCAGATCGAGGCGGACAAGTCCGGCACCATCGATGCCATCCTGGTCGAGGACGGCGAGCCGGTGGAGTTCGACCAGCCCCTGTTCTCCATCGTTTAACGGGGGTTTCCCATGCTGGAAAAGGTTCTGATTGCCAACCGTGGTGAGATCGCCCTGCGCATCCTGCGCGCCTGCAAGGAGCTGGGCATCCGCACGGTGGCCGTGTATTCCAAGGCGGACCGCGACCTGATGCACGTGCGCCTCGCCGACGAGGCGGTGTGCATCGGCCCGGCGCCGTCCACCGACTCCTACCTGAACATCCCGGCGATCATCAGCGCCGCCGAGGTCACCGACGCCGACGCCATCCACCCGGGCTACGGCTTCCTGGCCGAGAACGCGGACTTCGCCGAGAGCGTGGAGCGCTCCGGCTTCATCTTCATCGGGCCACGCGCCGACACCATCCGCCTGATGGGCAACAAGGTGTCCGCCATCGAAGCCATGAAAGCCGCCGGCGTGCCCACGGTGCCCGGCTCCAACGGCCCGGTGGGCGACGACCAGGACGCCGCCCTGATGATGGCCGAGGAAATCGGTTACCCGGTGATCATCAAGGCCGCCGCCGGCGGCGGCGGGCGCGGCATGCGCGTGGTGGAAGACCGCCAGCAACTGCTCAACGCGGTGACCCTGACCCGCTCCGAGGCCAAGAACGCCTTCGGTGACGCCACCGTGTACATGGAGAAGTTTCTGCAAAAGCCGCGCCACGTGGAAATCCAGGTGCTCTCCGACGGCGCCGGCCACGCCATCCACCTGGGCGACCGGGACTGCTCCCTGCAGCGCCGGCACCAGAAGGTGGTGGAAGAGGCCCCGGCCCCCAACATCCCCGCCCACCTGAAGGAAGAAGTGGCCCAGCGCTGCGTCAACGCCTGCCAGGAAATCAACTACCGGGGCGCCGGCACCTTCGAATTCCTGTACGAAAACGAAGGCTTCTACTTCATTGAGATGAACACCCGCGTGCAGGTGGAGCACCCGGTCACCGAGATGATCACCGGCGTGGACATCGTCAAGGAGCAGCTGCGCATCGCCGGCGGCGAAGGCCTGACCATCAAGCAGGAAGACGTGCACTTCCAGGGCCACGCCATCGAAGTGCGGGGCAACGCCGAGGACCCGGCCACCTTCGTGCCCAGCCCCGGCAAGATCACCTACTTCCATGCCCCCGGCGGCAACGGCGTGCGCGTGGACTCCCACGTCTACGGCGGCTACACGGGCCCGCCCTTCTACGACTCCCTGATCGGCAAACTGATCACCTGGGGCGAGAACCGGGACGTGGCCTTCGAACGCATGCGCATCGCCCTGGAGGAAATCGTGGTGGAAGGCATCAAGACCAACGTGGCCCTGCACCGCGACAAGATCTTCCGCGACCCGGCCTTCAAGGAAGGCGGCGTGGACATCCACCACCTGGAAAAGAAACTCGGCAACCACTGACCCGAACGGCCGGCGCGGACCCACCGCCCGGCCCCTCCCCACCGTCCGGTATCGCGGCTGAAGCCGCTCCTACAGCCCCCAACCACCTCCACCACGCCCCACAGGGAAGCGGCGTGCCGTCTGGCACGGAGGCGGGAACGGTTTCCCCCGGCCCGGACCGTTGGAGGCATGGATGCCGGAAACGAGCTACAGGGACGTACTTGCCGCGTGTCCGGGCCGGGGGAAACCGTTCCCGCCGGCCCCTCTGGAGAACCCACCCCAGAAAAAACCGCTAAAACAGAAAGTCCCGAATGCGCTCCGCCACTTCCCCCACCTCCCGCATCGACAAATCCGCCGCGTCCCGATACCCGAACAGCAAGGCATCGATCCACTCCGGCTGCCAATGGGGCCGATCCTCCACGCAGCGCAGGAAATGCAGCCAGTTGCGCCGCCGCGCCCAGCGCGACATGGACCAGGGCCGCACCTTCATATCCAGCACGTCGATCAGCCCGATGCGAAAGCCATCGATAACGATGTTGCCCGGGTGCACCGAGCGAAAGAACACCCCCTGGCGATGCAGCCGCGCCAGGAACACCCCCACCCGGTACATCAGCTGGGCGTCCAGCTCGCCCCGAGCCAGCAAGGCGCGCAGAGTGTCGCCGGGCATCGGCTGATAGACCGCCACGGTGTGCGGCTCGCCAATGATGCGATGCAGGCTTTCCACGGTCAGGGTGGGAATGCGCAAGCGCTCCAGCTGCCGGGCATGGCGCGCGAAGCGCACCGCCGCCGGGGACAGCAGCTCGCGGTTGAAGAACCGCTTGCGCCGGAAGTACTTCAGATAACGGCCGTCGCTCAGCCGCAGCACCTTGATGCCGTGGCCGTCACGCTCCACGACCTCCGACCGCTCCATCACGCGCTCCAGTTGCGCGCGGCTAAGAGGGTGGATGTGAACCATCGTTACGGGCTCCTTCAGAAACAACCCCGGGCCTCAGTCGGACCGGTGGCGGGTCAAACGGGGCAGAATCCCCCCGGTACGTTCCATGTAATCCAGATAGCGGTGGCCGTGGCGCTCCAGATGCCGCTGTTCCTCCAGCGGTACCCGCAGCAGATAGGCCAGCGCGAAGGTCACCGCCGCCACCGGGCCGGCCAGCCAGTTCTGCAACAACAGCAGCTGGGCCAGGGCCCACAGCAGCATGGCGGCATAGGCCGGATGGCGCAGATAGCGGTACACGCCGTGGGCGCGCAGGACGCCGTCGTCGCCCACCACCGGGCGGCCGTCCCGGCGGGCGCGCCACAGCAGCCACACCGAGGCGCTGCCCAGCAGCAGCCCCAGCCAGGCCACCTCGTCGAGGAACACGAAATCGGCGAATTCGAACCAGGGCACCAGGGCGTCCAGCAACGGCACCAGCACCATGGCCACCACCACCAGCACCTGCAGAACATGTTTCTCCAGGTCCCGGCCCCGGCGGCGCGGCCGGCGCAGCGCGGCCACGCGCGGGTCGCAGCCGTGCAGCAGCAGGCTGGCGATCATCATCAGAACCACGATCAGTTCCGCGGCGTTCTCGGTCATGGGCGGCGCGCACCGAAAAGGGAAAGTGACCTTAACTATACGCCGGACCGGCCCCGCATCGCCAGCCCCGGCGCCCTGCTCTATACTGCCGCCTCCTCTTTTCAGCCGCCGCGGAGACCCCATGGCCTGGCAGCAATTGCACATCGCCACCGACCCGGACCACGCGGATGCCTTCCAGGACGCCCTGGAGAACCTGGGCGCCGCCGCCGTCACCCTCACCGACGGCGCCGACCAGCCGGTGTTCGAACCGCCGCCGGGGGCCCGGCCGCTGTGGAACACCACCGTGGTCACCGCCCTGTTCGACGACGACGCGGATCCCGAGGCACTGCTGGCGGCGCTCGCCGAGCAGGGGCTGAAACCCGCCGACCACCGGGTGGAAGCGCTCGCCGACCAGGCCTGGGAGCGGGCCTGGATGGACGACTTCCAGCCCATGCGCTTCGGCGAGCGGCTGTGGATCGTACCGAGCTGGTCCGAGGCCCCGGATGCCGGCGCGGTGAACCTGAAACTCGACCCCGGCCTGGCCTTCGGCACCGGCACCCACGACACCACCGCCCTGTGTCTGGAATGGCTGGACGGCGCCGATTTGACCGGCCGCCAGGTGCTGGATTTCGGCTGCGGCTCCGGGGTGCTGGCGATCGCCGCCCTGCTGCTGGGCGCGGAACGCGCCCTGGGCACCGACATCGACCCCCAGGCGCTCACCGCCAGCGCCGACAACGCCGCCGCCAACGGCGTGGCGGACGGCCTGACACCGTGCCTGCCCGACGACGTGCCGGCGGGCTACCGGTGCGACCTGCTGGTGGCCAATATCCTGGCCGGCCCGCTGATCGAGCTGGCCGGCAGCCTGGCCGGTTACTGCCGCCCGGGTGCTCCCATGGCCCTGTCCGGCATCCTCGCCGACCAGGCCCAGGCGGTGCGCGACGCCTACGCGCCCTGGTTCGATCTCGGCCCCACCCGCCAGCGCGGCGACTGGGTGCGCATCGACGGCGTGCGACGGGGCTGACACCACCCGCGACGTGGCGCGGTTGGCAAAGGCCGCGTCCCGGTCTTGCGGCGTACCCGGCTTTTTCTGTACAACGTTCTTCCGACTCACCGAATCACGACACCCCATGGCCGGCCCTTACAAGACCCGCTGTCCGCATTGCGGCGCGCAATTCAAGATCAGCGACGAACACCTGGGCCAGGCCCGGGGCGCGGTGCGCTGCGGCTCCTGCCTGCGGATCTTCCAGGCCACCGACCATCTGGTGGGCGACGCCGCCCCGCCGGCGGCGGACCGCTGGCGCCATGCCCTGGACGACGCCCCCGCCGAAAACGACGACGATGGCCTGAAACTGAGCGACGATTTCCTCGACCTGGACGGCGACGAACCGGACGACCCGGACCCGTTCGCGGACCTGGACGAGCCGTCCAACGGCGGCGATAGCGCCGACGAATCCTGGGCCGAGGCGCTGCTGGAGGAGCTGGAGGACGACCGCGCCCCGGCGGCGGCGGCCGGCGCCCCGCCGCGCACCGATCCGGAGCCGCCGCCCCCGGCCGCCCCGGAACGGGCCGGGCGCGCCACCGGACGGGATGGCGCCGACGACCCGTTCGAGTTCCTCAACAGCACCGCCGCCCGCCGGCGCGGCGGCGCCGAGCAGCCCGACTACCTGGCGCCGCCGCCCAGCGGCCCGGCGGTGGTGGCCAAATGGGGCCTGCTGTCGCTGCTGGCCCTGCTGGTGCTGGCCGGCCAGTACGCCGTGTTCCATTTCCAGGAACTGGCACGCACGCCCCAGTGGCGGCCCTACTACGCCCAGGCCTGCGAGGCGCTGGGCTGCACTCTGCCGCTGCGCTCCGACCCGGAAGCCCTGCGCGGCGCCAACCTGGTGGTGCGCAGCCACCCGGATTATCGCAACGCCTTGATGGTGGACGCCCTGCTGTTCAACGAGGCCGCCTGGCCGCAGCCGTTCCCGGTGCTGGAACTGACCTTCCAGGACCTGGACGGCGACACCGTCGCCACGCGCCGCTTCCAGCCCGCGGAGTACCTGCGCGGCGAGCTGGCCGGCGCCCGCGCCATGCCGGTGGCGACACCGGTGCACATCGGCCTGGAAATCGTCGATCCCGGGGCCCGGGCGGTGAACTACAACCTGCGGCTGCTCGCCGCCGACCGGCCGGATCCGCGCCTCGGCGCCGCCCCCTGAACCGCTTTTCCGGCAGATCGGGCTTTCCCCCGGGCCTCCGTGTCACTATCATTGTCGCCCCCGCGCGGACCGCGCGGGCTGTTTGAACGCCCTTTCAGGCGGACACCTGAGACGGAAATCCTGCCAACCGACCCCTTCATCGCCATGCAGATCGGCCCCTACGTGCTTCCCAACCCCCTGATTCTCGCGCCCATGGCCGGCGTGACGGATCGCCCGTTCCGGCGCCTGTGCCGGGAATTGGGGGCGGGCCTCGTGGTGTCCGAGATGGTGACGTCCGACACGCGCCTGTGGAATTCGCGCAAATCGGCGCAACGTCTCGACCACCGCGGAGAGCCGGGCCCCGTGTCGGTGCAGATCGCCGGCGGCGAGCCGGAGATGATGGCGGAGGCGGCCCGGGCCAACGTGGACCGGGGCGCCCAGATCATCGACATCAACATGGGCTGCCCGGCCAAGAAGGTGTGCAAGCGCGCCGCCGGCTCCGCCCTGCTTTCCGATCCGGACCTGGTGGCCCGGATTCTGGACGCGGTGGTGGCGGCGGTGGACGTGCCCGTGACCCTGAAGATCCGCACCGGGCCCGACCGCGAGAACCGCAACGCCGTGGCCATCGCCCGCATCGCGGAACAGGCCGGCATCCAGGCCCTGGCCATCCACGGCCGCACACGCGCCGACAAGTTCAACGGCGAGGCGGAGTTCGACACCCTGCGCGCGGTGACCGCGGCGGTGACGCTGCCGGTTATCGCCAATGGTGATATCAAATCGCCGGGAAACGCCCAACGGATACTGGAATCCACGGGTGCCAGTGGTATTATGATCGGCCGCGCCGCTCAAGGTAATCCATGGATCTTCCGGGACACCCTGCATTATCTGGAGCATGGCCGGCTGCCCCTGGCGCCGCGTGTCGACGAAGTGCGCGAGCGGGTGCTTACGCACCTTGATGATCTGCATCACTTTTACGGGGAATACACCGGCGTGCGCATCGCCCGCAAGCACCTGGGGTGGTACACGCAGTACCTGCCCGGCGGAGAGCCATTCCGGCGCGGGTTCAACAAACTGGAAGAGGCCGGCCAGCAGAGGCGGGCCGTTGAGCAGTTTTTCCTGGAAATCAACCGCCTTGGCGATCGCGTCCGTTTCGGTCGCTATGGCGAGGTGTCTGCCCGGAACCTCTTAGCCCGGAAAAAGAATGGAGCACTGGCCGCATGACCCTTTCTTCAATGAAGACCGCCGCTGCACGGACACTCACAGAAATGAATACCGCCGAATCACGCAAGCCCCATCTGACGCTGGCCCGCAGCGAAACCCACGACACGCTTCGCAACTGCGTGCGACGGTCCCTCGCCGACTACTTCAACCAGCTCGACGGCGAGCCGGTGAGCGAGCTGTATCAGATGGTCCTGGCGGAGATGGAAATCCCGCTGTTGGAAAAAGTCCTGGAGTACACCCGCGGCAACCAGACCAAGGCCGCCGAGCTGCTGGGTCTCAACCGCGGCACCCTGCGCAAGAAGCTCAAGCAGTACGGTCTGCTGTAAGACCGCCCCGGATCATGAAGGGCAGTGCCACACTGCCCTTTTTTAGTTTCTGAACCCTGAACACACGCACGCCCCGCGTGCCGCCCCCGGCGTGCCGGCGTGACAGCGAAGGTGAGCAACCATGAGCAAGGCCGTTGAACGCGCGCTGATCAGCGTTTCCGACAAAACCGGCATCGTCGACTTCGCCCGGGCCCTGGCGGACCGGGGCGTGGAGCTGCTGTCCACCGGCGGCACCTTCCGCGCCATCCAGGACGCCGGCATCGCCGTGCGCGAGGTCTCCGACTACACCGGCTTCCCGGAAATGATGGACGGCCGGGTCAAGACCCTGCACCCCAAGGTGCACGGCGGCATCCTCGGCCGGCGCGGCCAGGACGACGCGGTGATGACGGACAACGGCATCCAGCCCATCGACCTGGTGGTGGTGAACCTCTACCCCTTCGAGCAGACCGTGGCGCGCCCGGACTGCACCCTGGAGGACGCGGTGGAGAACATCGACATCGGCGGCCCGACCATGGTGCGCTCGGCGGCCAAGAACCACGCCCATGTGGGCATCGTCACCGACGCCGCCGATTACGCCCGGGTACTGGACGATCTGGAAGCCGGTGACGGCCGGCTCTCCGACGCCCTGCGCTTCGACCTGGCGATCAAGGCGTTCGAGCACACCGCCGCCTACGACGGCGCCATCGCCAACCACTTCGGCAAGCTGGTGGGCGAGAACAACCAGGACTTCGCGCGCACCTTCAACCTGAATCTCCGCAAGGCCCAGGACATGCGCTACGGCGAGAACCCGCACCAGAAGGCGGCGTTCTACGTGGAGCGCGAGCCGGCCGGCGCCAGCGTCGCCACCGCCCGGCAACTGCAGGGCAAGGCGCTCAGCTACAACAACATCGCCGACACCGACGCCGCCCTGGAATGCGTGAAATCCTTCACCAAGCCGGCCTGCGTGATCGTCAAGCACGCCAACCCCTGCGGCGTGGCGGTGAGCCTGGACGGCATCGACCAGGCCTATGACCTGGCCTTCGCCACCGATCCGGAATCCGCCTTCGGCGGCATCATCGCCTTTAACCGGGAGCTGGACGTGGCCACCGCCAAGGCCATCGTCGACCGCCACTTCGTGGAAGTGATCATCGCGCCGCGCGTCAACGAGGACGCCCTGGCCATCACCGCCGCCAAGAAGAACGTGCGGGTGCTGGAGTGCGGCGAGATCGACGGCCCCACCGCCGGCGGCCTGGACTACAAGCGCGTCAACGGCGGCTTGCTGGTGCAGGACCGGGACGTGGGCATGGTCGGCGAAAACGACCTGAAGGTGGTGACCAAACGGGCCCCCACCGACACCGAGCTGCACGACCTGATCTTCGCCTGGAAGGTGGCCAAGTTCGTCAAGTCCAACGCCATCGTCTACGCTCGCAACCGGCAGACCATCGGCGTCGGCGCCGGCCAGATGAGCCGCGTGAATTCGGCGCGCATCGCCGCCATCAAGGCGGAGCAAGCGGGCCTGGAGGTGAAGGGCTCGGTGATGGCCTCGGACGCCTTCTTCCCGTTCCGCGATGGCATCGACAACGCCGCCGCCAACGGCATCCGCTGCGTGATCCAGCCCGGCGGCTCGATCCGCGACGAGGAAGTGATCGCCGCCGCCGACGAGGCGGACATGGCGATGGTGTTCACCGGCATGCGCCATTTCCGGCACTGACTCCGCCCCCGTAGGAGCGGCTTCAGCCGCGATGAAAATGGCACCAAGGACGATCGCGACTGAAGCGGAACGCCGCCCGGTCGCTCCTACAAGGTTGGCAAATAGAGGGAATCCCTGATGAAAGTCTTGATCATCGGCGGCGGTGGCCGCGAGCATGCACTGGCCTGGAAAGTGGCCCAGGCGGACGCGGTGGCGAAGGTGCTGGTGGCGCCGGGCAATGCCGGCACCGCCCGGGACGCCAAGCTGGAAAACGTGACGGTGGACGTGAACGATCAGGCGGCCCTGGCCGAGCTGGCCGAGCGCGAAGGCGTGGCCTTGACCATCGTCGGCCCGGAGGCACCGCTGGTGGAAGGTCTGGTGGACTACTTCCAGGCCCGCGGCCTGAAGTGCTTCGGCCCGTCCAAGGCCGCCGCCCAGTTGGAAGGCTCCAAGGCGTTCACCAAGGACTTCCTGGCCCGCCACGCCATCCCCACCGCCGCCTACGGCAACTTCACCGACATGGATGAAGCCCTCGCCTATGTCCGCGAGCAAGGCGCGCCGATCGTGATCAAGGCCGACGGCCTGGCCGCCGGCAAGGGCGTGATCGTCGCCATGACCCAGGAAGAGGCCGAGGACGCGGTGCGCGATATGCTGGACGGCAACAAGTTCGGCGACGCCGGCCATCGCGTGGTGGTGGAGGAATTCCTGGACGGCGAGGAAGCCAGCTTCATCGTCATGGTGGACGGCGAGCACATCCTGCCGATGGCCACCAGCCAGGACCACAAGCGCGTGGGCGACGGCGACAGCGGCCCCAACACCGGCGGCATGGGCGCCTATTCGCCGGCGCCGGTGGTCACCGACGAAGTCCACGGGCGCATCATGGACCAGGTGATCCGCCCCACCGTGGCCGGCATGGCCGCCGAGGGCATGCCCTACACCGGCTTCCTGTACGCCGGCCTGATGATCGGCGCCGACGGCCAGCCCAAGGTGATCGAATACAACTGCCGCTTCGGCGACCCGGAGACCCAGCCGATCATGATGCGCCTGCGCTCCGATCTGGCGGCCCTGTGCCTGGCCGCCCTGGACGGCAGGCTGGACCAGGTGGAAGCGGACTGGGATCCGCGCCCCACCCTGGGCGTGGTGATGGCCGCCGGCGGCTATCCGGACGGCTACGACAAGGGCGACGCCATCAGCGGCCTGGACGCCGCCGACTCCGACACCGTCAAGGTGTTCCACGCCGGCACCGCCGAGAAGGACGGCCAGGTGGTCACCAGCGGCGGCCGGGTACTGTGCGTCACCGCCCTGGGCGACAGCGTGGCCGACGCCCAGCGCCACGCCTATGAGGCGGTAGCGAAAATCACCTGGCGCGACGCCTACCACCGCACCGATATCGGCTACCGGGCGGTAGCACGGGAACAATCGTGACGGCACGCCGTGCCTGAGTCGATCCCCCTGTTCCTGGCGGCGGTGGCCGTCGGCTGCTACATCCAGACGGTCACCGGCTTCGCCCTGGGTATCTTCGTGCTCACCGTGGTCAGTCTCACCCAGGTGGCCTCCATCCCGGTGACCGCCACCGCCCTCAACATCATGAACCTGATGCTCGCCTCGGTGGTGGTGCTGCCGCGCCTGCGCCAGGTGAACTGGCGGCTGGTGGTGCTGAGCCTGGCCGGCGGCCTGCCGGCCATGGCCCTGGGCGTGTTCGCCCTGGGCTACCTGGACCGCAACGCCGAGCACCTGCTGCACCTGCTGCTGGGGGTAATCATCTTCGCCGCCGGCGCGGTGATGGCGCGCCGCCCCAATCAGCGCGACACCCTCTCCTCGCCCCCGGCGTTCATCGGCGCCGGCGCCCTGGGCGGTTTCTTCGGCGGCCTGTTCAGCATCAGCGGCCCGCCGGTGGTCTACCAGTTCTACCGCCAGCCGGTACCCGCCGCCACCTTGCGCCTGACCCTGGTGGCGCTGTTCTCGCTCACCTCCATGGGCCGCCTCGCCGTGGTCGCCGCGCACGGCGACCTGACCGGCGACGTGCTGCGCACCGGCCTGATGAGCCTGCCGGTGGTGGCGCTGGCCGCCTGGCTCGGCCGTCGCTACCCGCCACCGCTCAGCGAGCGCGCCATGCGCCGGGCGGTGTTCCTGCTGCTGATGCTCAGCGGCGCCGCGGTCACCCTGCTGGCGCTTCTGTAAGCGCGCACCGGATCACACTGGCCGCCCCCGCCCCGTGCGCGGTGCCGCGAAAGCGCCTACAGTGGATGGTCGGCCGTCCTGGGGGGCGGACCGCGATAACAACAGGGGGAGTTCCATGAGCGCCACCGAGCCCGATACCCGCCACCCGTCCAGTGGCGGCGACGGCGCCGATATGAGCCGGCTGAGCCACTTCATCCCGTTCGACGGCCTGAGCCAATCGCACCTGGCGGAGATCCGCGACCAGGTCACCGTGCAGCGCCTGCCCGCAGGGCGGCTGCTGTTCAAGCGTGGCCAGGCCTCCGACAAGGCCTGGTTCCTGGTCGATGGCGAGCTGGATCTGATCGACGCCGGCTACCAGGTGCGGCCATTCGCCGCCGACGACGATGAAAACTACCTGGCCGTGGACAACTATCCACGCCACACCGTCAACGCCATCACCCGCGAACCCGCCACTCTGTACGGCATTGAGCGGGACAAGCTGGATCTGCTGATGGCCTGGACCCAGGCGCCGGACCTGCTGCCCGATGACGATTCCGACGACCGTGACTGGATGGACGCCCTGCTCACCTCCGGCCTGTTCGCCCAGGTACCGCCAGCCAAGCTGCATGCCCTGTTCGTCAAGTTCCGCCCCCGCGAGATGGGCCTCGGCGAGGTGGTGGTGGAGGAAGGCGAGCCCGGCGACGTCTTCTACGTGATCAAGCGCGGCAAGGCCATGGTGACCCGGGCCACCCCCGCCGGCACCCACACCCTGGCGGCGCTGAGCGCCGGGCGCTTCTTCGGCGAGGACGCCCTGATCAGCGACCAGCCGCGCAACGCCACCGTCACCATGACCAGCGACGGCGAGCTAATGTGCCTGGACAAGAACGATTTCCAGGCCATCCTGCAGGCTTCGGTAATCCACCGTATCAGCGAGGACGCCCTGGACACCCTGGTGCTGGAGGGCGAACGGGCCGTCGTACTGGTGGACGTGCGTCTACCGATGGAATCCCGCCACGACACCATTCCCGGTGCCCGCAACCTGCCGCTCAGCGAGCTGCGCCAACGGGCCCGCGGCCTGGAACGGGAATTCCTGTACATCCTGTGCGCGGAAGGTCGACGCAGTGAGCTGGGAGCCTATATCCTCTCCGAAGCGGGCCTGGACGCCCTGGTGCTGGATCGGGGAGACAATGAAAACAGGGATACCCAGAACGAGGAGCACGCCGAGGCCACCGCGCCCCGGTGACCGGCGCCGCGCGGCGCGCCTGTGGCTGGGCGCGTTGTTGCTGCTGTTGGCGGCCCTGGGCCGCGCCGACCCGCCGCCCCCCTATGTGATCAGCAGCCTGCCGGAGCGGGCGCGCATCACCATCTACTCGGAATACCTGCCCGACCCCGGCGGCGACCTCTCCGTGGCGCGGGTGGCCGCCGGCGACCACGAGGGCGCCTTCCGGCCCGCCGCCCGCTTCGTGGAACGGCTGGGGCTCAGCGACCACCCCTGGTGGATCCGCGTGGCGGTGCGCAACGAGCTGGGCAATCAGCAGCGCTTCGCGCTGATCCTGGGTCCGCGCAACTACCACGACAGCACCCTGTTCGTGCCCGACGGCGACGGCCACCGCCCGGCCACCGCCAAGGAGCGCTTCCTGTTGCATACCCCGGTCTACCTGGTGGATCTGCCGCCCGGCGAGACCCGGGTGTTCTACTGGCGGGTCAATCCCCGGGGCGGGCTGCTCTACTCCATGCGCCTGGGCACCCTGGCCTCCGCCCTGAACGGCGACGCCGGCTTCATTCTGTATTGGGCGCTGCTGGGCATGATGCTGACCCTGGCCGCCTACAATGTGCTGGTGGCCCCCCTGCGCGGCGGCCCCAGCCACGGTTACCACGCCGGCTTCCTGGTGGCGATGGCGGCGCTGCTGCTGTTCGTTTCCGGGGAACTGGCGGACAGCGCCTTCTGGGGGCCCTGGTTGCCTCCCCTGAAGCTGATCTCGATCATGGCGGTGATCCTGTGTGCCTGCGGCGTGGGCCGCACCTTCGTGGACAGCCGCCGCTACGCGCCCTGGTTGCACCGCGTATTGCTGCTGGTTTCGGGCCTGGCGGTGGCCGGCCTGGTGATCGGCCCCTGGCTGTCGCCGGTGCGTGGCCTGACCCTGGCTTTCGGCCTGGCCCTGGTGGCCGCCGTGGTGATGCTGGTGCTGGCCTATCAGGTGTGGCACCGGGAAGCCCCCCTGGGCGGCCTCTACTTCCTCACCAGCCTGGTGATCGCCAGCCCGCTGATCCTCGCCTGCCTGACCCTGTTCGGCCTCACCGGCGGTGGCCTGGACCTGGTGCTCAGCGTCATGGTGGCGGTCAATCTGGCCGCCTTCATCCAGGCGGTGGGCCTGCGCATCCAGTATCTGCGCCGCCAGCGGCTGATCATGGCGCGACGGCGCGACCAGGCGGTGGCCGAGGCGGTGAACACCACCCGCCGGGAAACCCTGGCGCGCATGGGCCACGACGTGCGTACGCCGCTGAGCGGCATCCTCGGCATGGCCGAGATCCTCGACGACACGCCCCTGACCCCCAACCAGAAAGAGTGCGTGAGCGGCATCCGCAATGCCGGCGGCAACCTGCTCAAGATCATCAACGACGTGCTCGAATACTCCCAGCTTTCCGACCAGGGCGCCGACCTGAACCGGGAGGCCCTGGACACCAACGACCTGCTGATGGACGCGGTGGATCTGTTCCGCGAGCGCGCCGAGGAAAAGCAGGTGGAGCTGATCACCCATGTGCACACCAATGTGCCGGCTCGCCTGGAGGGCGACCCGGGCCGGCTGCGTCAGGTGCTGACCAATTTGCTGGGCGCCTTCATCCGCCATGCCCAGCCCGGCGAGCTGATCATCGACATCTCCCTGGAGCCCACCGGCCGCGCCGGCCTGGTGCGTTTCGAGTTCAGCGGGTCGGCGCTGCGCCCTGGCACCCTGTCCCGGCTGCGCGACCAGGATGCCCGGCGCGACAGCAGCGGTCTGAACCTGTCCATCGCCGAACAACTTGTGGAGGCCATGGATGGCCGCCACGGCGAGCGCGACGAGCCCGCCGGCGACGCCGGCTACTGGTTCGTGCTGCCTCTGCCTGCTCTGGATCCGGCGCCGGACAGCGCCGACACCGACGGCTCGGTGCTGCAGGGGCGCAGCATGCTGGTGGTGGACGATTCCTCCACGGTAACCCGGGTGATCCGCCATCTGGCGCTGAGCTGGGGCATGCGCGTCACCGCCTGCCACGACCCCCGTGAGGCGCTCGCCTCCCTGCGCACCCAGGCCAATATCAACGAACCCTACGACGTGGTGCTGCTGGATCAACTGATGCCCGGCATGACCGGCCTGCAACTGGCGGCGCGCATCCATGAGGACCCGGTGATCACCCAGCCCACCGCGCTGATCATGCTCACCGGGGTCAATAACGCGCCCAACGGCACCGAAGCCCGCAACGCCGGCATCCACCGGGTACTGGCCAAGCCGGTGTCGGCACCGCGCCTGAAGCAGGCCCTGGCCGAGGAACTGGGGCTGCAGCACCGCTCTCCCCAAGGCCGCCGGCAGGCGGCGCCGGAGCCGGGCCTGCGGCTTCTGGTGGTGGAGGATCACAAGCTCAGCCAGAAAGTGATCCGCGGCATGCTCAACAAGCTGGGGCAGGATCCGGAGCTGGCCGCCAACGGCAAGGAAGCCCTGGAGAAAGCCTGCCAGCGTCGCTACGACCTGATCCTGATGGATTGCGAGATGCCGGAAATGGACGGCTTCGAGGCCACCCGCCGGATCCGCGAGCACGAGCGCCGCCACGGCCTCGCCCCGGTGCCGATCGTGGCGCTCACCGCCCATATTCTGCGCGAACACCGGGAACGCAGCCTGGCCTCGGGCATGAACGCCCATATTCCCAAACCAGTGGAGATGAGTGTGCTGCGCGACGCCCTGGTGCGCTTCACGTCGGGGGCAGGCGGCGGCGCCACGCCGCCGGAGACATCCCCCGCCAGCGACGAAAGGCGCGACTGAAGGCGCTGGACTCGGAGAACCCCAGCAGCAGGGCGATTTCGGTGAGGCTCAGGGCCGGGTCGCGCAGGTAGATGTCCGCCAGGCTGCGACGCAACCCGTCAAGCACCTCCTGGTAGGGCTGACCCTGACGGCGCAACCGGTCCTGCAAGGTGCGCGGCGCCAGGCCCAGGTCCGCGGCGACACCCTCGATGGACGGCTCCCCGGCGCTCAGCCGCCGGTACAGCGCGGCCCGGGCCCGACTGACCAGATTGCCGTGGGCGTCGAAGTCCGCCAGCAGGGCGCGGGCCTCGCGCTCCATCATGCGCCCCAGGCCCGGGTCGGCGCTGCGCAGGGGCGCCGCCAGTAACTCCGGCGCCAGGCGCACGCCGTCGAAATCGGCGGCGAAGCGCACCGGCGCCCCCAGCGCCGCCCGGTAGCGCGCCGCGTCCGGCGGCTCCGAGTGGCGGAAACAGACTTCCAGGGGCGCCGCGCCCGCCGGCATCAGCGGCCGCATGAAGGTGATCCAGCCGGTGATCGCCGCCTCGCGCACGAAGCGCGCCGGCTCCCCTTCCACCGGGCAGTGCCACTCCAGGCGGACCTCGGTGTCGCCGTCGTGGCGCTCTGTGCGACCCAGGTTGCCGGACAGCTTCTCGAAGCGCATCAACCGGGCGATGGCCTGGTCCAGGTCGCGGCTGGCGAGAATCACGTAGCCGAGCACCTGATAGGAGCGCGGCCGTACCCGCCGGCCCACCTCGAACCCCAGGCCCGGGTCGCCGCAGGCGTCCAGAATCACCAGGAACAGACGCATTACGTCCAGTAACGGCAGCAGCCGGCCCGGGTCCTGGAACACGGCCGGGTCGATACCGGACTGTTCCAACACCACCGCGCGTTCCAGCCCGTAGTGGGCGAGCAGGTCCGGCAACACCGAGTCCACGAAAGCGGCCGACAGGCTGCGTTCGTCGCCGGCCGCCTGATGCAGGTCGATCACCGCCATGGCGCTTCTTCACTGTGCTTCGGAAAGCCGTATGCTAGCATGCCGTCACGATCGCACCGGAGGCCGGCCATGACCGAACGACAGCTCTCCCCCCTGGACCGCCTGCTGAGCCGGGTGGACCACGCCATGCGCACCCTGACGCCGGGCTCGGCGCGGGCCGAGCGCCAGCCAACCGGGCTCGATAAAGCCCGTGACGAGGGTCCGTTGTCCGCCCCGGAACGCCGCCACGTCACCGGTCTGATGCGCATCAACCACACCGGCGAGGTGTGCGCCCAGGGCCTCTATCAGGGTCAGGCCAGCACCGCCACCCTGCCCCATGTGCGCCACGCCATGGAAGAAGCCGCTCGGGAAGAAGAGGACCACCTCGCCTGGTGCGAGGACCGCATCCGCGAGCTGGGCGGCGTGCCCAGCCGTCTCAACCCGATCTTCTACGCCATGAGCTACGCCCTGGGCGCCGGCGCCGGCCTGGCCGGGGACCGCTGGAGCCTGGGCTTCGTCGCGGAAACGGAGAATCAGGTGGTGCGGCACCTGGAGCGTCACCTGGATCGGCTGCCCGAGCGCGACCGCCGCAGCCGCGCCATCCTTACTCAGATGCGCAGCGACGAGCTCAAGCACGCGGTCACCGCCAGCGACGCCGGCGGCGCGCCCCTGCCGCCGCCGGTGCGCGGCGCGATGACGGTGATGAGCAAAATGATGACCTTCACCACCTACCGAATCTAGTGAACGGTTAAGAGTGAACAGTTAACAGCGGCGCGGGCAAGGCCGTGCCGGCTCGGAACGCATGAGGCCGCGCCCCACCCGGGAACGCGGCCTCAGCGTTTGAGCACCCGCAAGCCAACTCCGCGCGCTGTTAACTGTTACTTATTCACTGTTAACTGCTTTCTTCACAGGTTGCGGCTGTAGAAGATTTCCAGCATTTCCGTCTGCAGACGGTCGCGGATGTCCTTGAGCTCGTGGTCGTCGAACTCGTCACTGCCGGCGCCGAACAGATAATTGTTCAGATCGAAGTCCTTGAGCAACATCTTGGTGTGGAAGATGTTCTCCTGGTACACGTTCACGTCGATCATCTGATAGGCGTTCTGGGTATCCTCGGTGAGGAAGTTCTGGATCGAGTTGATGTCGTGATCGATGTAGTGCTTGGTGCCGTCCAGATCCCGGGTCATGCCGCGCACCCGGTAATCGATGGTAACGATGTCCGAGTCGAAGCTGTGAATCAGGTAATTGAGCGCGCGCAACGGTGAAATCACCCCGCAGGTGGACACGTCCACATCCACCCGGAAGGTGGAGATGCCGTTGTCCGGATGCGATTCCGGATAGGTATGCACGGTCACGTGGCTCTTGTTGAGGTGCGCCACCACGGAATCCGGCAGCGGCCCCGGCGCTTCCTCGTCCCAGTCCTCGCCGGAGGGCGGGGTCTCGTGCTCGGCGATCAGCATGGTCACGCTGGCGCCCTGGGGATCATAGTCCTGGCGCGCGATATTAAGAATATTGGCACCAATAATCCGGGTCACATTGGTGAGGATCTCGGTGAGCCGCTCGGCGTTGTAGAGTTCATCGATGTACTCAATGTACTCCTTGCGGTGCTGCTCGGTCTTCGCGTAAGCGATGTCGAAAATGTTGAAACTCAGGGATTTGGTCAGGTTGTTGAAACCATGGACCGAAATCTTGGGATTGGGATCTTTCACCACGGCGTTTCCCCGCTGACCAGTGCTACCGCGTTTTCAGGACTCAATGCTATAGCTGTGGGTGACCTCGACGCCACCACGGCTGAGCATGATGGCGGCGGAGCAGTATTTTTCGGCCGACAGCTCCACCGCCCGTTTGACGTGATTTTCCTTGAGGCTATGGCCGGCGATCACGAAATGCAGGTGAATTTTGGTAAAAACGGAGGGAATCTCGTCCTCGGCGCGCTCGGCGCTCAGTTCGCAGCGGCAGGCGGTCACGTCCTGGCGGGCCTTGCGGAGAATGTGCACCACGTCGAAGCTGGAGCAGCCGCCCAACCCCATTAGAACGGTTTCCATGGGCCGGGCGCCCCGATTCCGGCCACCGTGATCCGGCGGCCCGTCCATGAGAATTTTGTGTCCGGTGCCGGATTCCGCCTCGAAGCAGACATCACCCTGCCATTCAACCACCGCTTTCATTCACGTTCTCCTGATCGGGCCATCCCGGAATGGTCGCGCAGACTACCATACCGCGGGGCGGCGCCATAGCCCGCGCGTGGCGCGGCATGGCGGGAAACCGCAGAGTGTGCGACGCGTCCCTTGGCAGCCACGTGAAAAAAAGGCAAACTCCCTTAGCTTAAGTTGCTACTACTTTTTTCCGGCCCCAGCAACGTGCCTGCTACAGCAACGCCTTATTAAGCAAAGAGTGCCCATGAGCGACGGAAATAAGATAATCCCAAACCTGGATCGGTTTCTCGCCAATTGCCATCGGCGAAAATACCCGGCGAAAAGTACCATCATCTACGCGGGTGATGAGTCGGACGCCCTTTATTACATCCTCAAGGGTTCGGTGACCGTCATGATCGAGGACGACGATGGTCGCGAGATGATCATGGCTTACCTGAACGCCGGGGACTTCTTCGGGGAGATGGGCCTGTTCGAGGCGGAGCCGTCCCGTTCCGCCTGGGTCAAGGCGAAAACCGAGTGCGAGGTGGCCGAGGTCAGCTACGCCAAGTTCCGCCAGTTGACCCGCGAGGACGCCGACATCCTGTTCGCCGTCTCCGCCCAGATCGCCGGCCGTCTGCGCGCCACCACCCGCAAGGTCGGCGACCTGGCGTTCCTGGACGTCACCGGTCGGGTCGCCGGCACGCTGCTGGATTTGTGCAAGCAGCCCGATGCCATGACCCACCCGGACGGCATGCAGATCAAGGTCACCCGCCAGGAAATCGGCCGCATCGTCGGCTGCTCCCGGGAAATGGTGGGCCGGGTGCTCAAGAACCTGGAAGAACAAGGCCTGGTTTCCGTCAAGGGCAAGACCATGGTGGTGTACGGCACCCGCTGACCGGTTACGCGCTGGTTACCCGGACACCACAAAGTTTCCACCGACACGTCGCCGGGCGGTCATATCCGCCCCCTAAAGTGCCGGTCGCCGTCCTTGGACGCGCGTCCATTCGCACTGCAAAAAGGGGCTCCGGTGACTGCTTCCAAACCTCGCCATACCCGCCGGCACCAGGCGCCGGCGCTACTCTGCCTGATTGTCATGCTGGCCGCCTGCGGTGGTGGTGGCGGTGGCGGCAACGCCGCCGGCCCCGTCGCCAACCAGCCGGACGGGCCGGAGCTTCCGGAGCCGCCCGCGCCCCCGGAAACCGCCTGGTTCGATTCCCACTGGGACAACGGCGAGCCGCCCGCGCCGTCCCGAGCCGCGCCCCGGGGCGAGTGGCTGGCCACCGACACCCATGTGCACAGCGACCACTCCTCGGACGGCTCGATCTGGCGCCAGGCCAGTGATGACGCCCTGCCCGGCAACATGGCGGTGAGCGACCAGATCGGCCAGGCCCGCCGCCAGGACCTGGACTTTCTGGCGCTCACCGACCACCGTACCTACGACCAGCACTGGGACCCACTGTGGACCTCCGACCGGTTGCTGCTGATTCCCGGCGAGGAGGCCAACGGCCGCCCCCACGCCAATATCCTCGGCGCCACCGACACCATCCTCGACGGCGCCAGTCCGTCCTCCGGCGCGGAACACCGTCCCACCCAGCAGAGTCTGTGGGACGCCCATGGCCAGGGCGCGGTGATGCAGACCAACCATCCGGACCGGGACTGGACCGGCGACGACGGGGTGCCCAACGACCACGCCAGCACCCAGGGGGTGGACCTGATCGAGGTCTGGAACGTGGCCCAGGACATCGAAGCCCAGCTCACCTACGCGGAAAGCCGCTGGAACCGGGGTTGGGAAACCGGCATCACCGCCAGTTCCGACAATCACTTCCGGGAACTGTGGCCGATCGGTTTCGGGCCCGGCACGGTGAAGACCCATGTCTTCGCCGCCACCCGCGGCGAGGCCGGCATCCTGGCGGGGCTGCGCGCCGGCCATACGGTTCTCGGTGACGGCGGACCACTGGCGCCAATGCTGACCCTGGAGGCGGATGCCCAGGGCGACGGCGTGTTCGAGGCGCTGCCCGGTGACGCCGTGGCGGTGCCGCCCGGCGGCGGGCTGGCGCTGCGCCTGCGGGTGCGGCGCGGCTTCGGCCACCGGCTGCGCCTGTACACGGCGCCGGGCCGGCGCGTCGGCGCGGTGGCCGAGTTCATCGCCGGCCGCGCCGACCAGACCTTCAACACGGTGATCCCCCGCCCCGACCGGACCGGGCCATTCTGGGTGTACGCCGAACTGACCACCCTGGCCGGGGTGCGCAAGGGGCTGACCTCGCCGCTGTTCATGCGCACCGGCGCGCCGATTCGGCCACGGGGCGAACGCGCCGTGCCGGAGAGCCTGACCATCGAGGACGCCGCCGCCCTGGCCCTGGGCGAGCGCGGCCGCTTCACCGGCTTTCCCGACGTGGCCGAGGACCAAGGCGGCGTGCCGCTGACGGTGGCCGAACGGCACGGCCCCGAAGGCACCGACGTGGTGTTCCGGCGCGGTGACGGCACGGACGTCAGGGTGCTCAATACCGTGGCCGACAGCGCCCGCTATCCGCGCATCGCCGCCGCCGGCGGCACTCTCTGGGTGATCTGGCAGGACGAACGCCAGGGCCAGGTTCCCCGCCGCCCGCGTATTGTGACCCGCGCCTCGGTGGATGGCGGCCTCACCTGGGGACGGGAATACACCCTGACCCTGGGCGGCGACCGCGCCATCCGCCCGGCGGTGGCGGCCCTCGCCGACGGCACCCCGGTGCTGGCCTGGAGCGACAACCGCCGGCGCTGCTTCGACCTGTACGTCCAGGTGGGACTCAACGGCGAGGCGGAGAACCTCACCGCCGACAAGACCTGCGACCCCGGCAACGGCCTGGATACCCGCGCCACCCGGGACCCGGCCTCCCTGCACCCGGCGCTCACCGTGCTCGACGACGACACCGTGGTGGTGGCGTTCCAGGACAACCGCTTCGACGTGAACCCGGGCTGGACCGGCCAGGCCGGGTTCCACGACGGCCTGGAAGGCCTCGACCGCACCGATCCCGACAACTGGGAGATTCTCGCCCGCCGCCGCGACCCGGCCAGCGGCGACTGGTCGCCGGCGGTGCGCGTCTCCAACAACGGCGACCCGGACGATGCCTTCGCCGAGGACGCCCTGGCCGACCGCCACCCGGCGCTGGGCCACGACGACCAGGGGAGGCTGGTGGCCGCCTGGGACGCCAAGGTGCTGAACAGCTCCGGGGTCAACAGCGCCATCTTCGCCAGCGTCTCCGAGGACGGCGGGCTGAGCTGGTCGTCACCGCTACTGGTGGGGCGCAACGACGACGCCATGAGCCAGCGCCCGGCCCTGGGACGAGCCCCGGACGGCACCGTGCTGGCGGCCTGGATGGACACCCGCGACACCGATTGGCGGCACCGGATATGGGGCAGCCGCTGGACGGCGGAGAACGGCTGGGCCGACGCGCGGCGGCTGTCCGGCACCGGCAACGGCGTCTGGCCGAGGCTGGCCGGCGCCCATCTGGTGTTCGCCTCGGACCGGGGGGCGGCGCCGCAGCGGGACGCCACCTGGCGGGTGCTTCACCGCGCCACGGCGCCGGTGGGGGACACGCCCACCGCCATGGCGCGCACCCACAGCCTGCCCGGCGGCACCGTCGGCCAGTGGCGGGATTATTGGCGGGAACGGGGCGCGCTGGAGGATCTGGCCGAGCCGGACCACGACCACCGGCACCCCTGAGTCAGAAGAACAGGGCCTTGAGGGCGGCGCCCGGGTCGCCGGCCTTCATGAAGGCCTCGCCAACCAGGAAGCCGTTGATGCCATTGTCGCGCATCAAGCGCACGTCATCGCGGGAATGGATGCCGCTTTCGGTGATCACCAGGTGGTCGGGGGGCACCTCCCCGGCCAGGCTCAGGCTGGTGTCCAGCCGGGTCTCGAAGGTGCGCAGGTCCCGGTTGTTGATGCCCACCAGCTCGATATTGAGCTTCATGGCACGCTCCAGCTCCTCGCCGGAATGCACCTCCACCAGGACATCGCAGCCGGCCCGTTGGGCGGCGTGGTAGAGCTCGTCGAGCTGGGCGTCGGACAGGGCGGCGACGATCAGCAACACGGCGTCGGCACCCATGGCCCGGCTCTGGAAGATCTGCCAGGGATCGATCATGAAGTCCTTGCGCAGCACTGGCAGCGTCACCGCGTTGCGAGCGGCGCGCAGATAGTCCTCGTGGCCCTGGAAGAATTCCTCGTCGGTGAGCACCGACAGGGCGCTGGCGCCGGCCTCCTGGTAGCGGCGGGCGATGTCCACCGGATCGAAATCCTCGCGGATCACGCCCTTGCTGGGCGAGGCCTTCTTGATCTCGGCGATCACCGCCGGCCGGTGCTCGGCGACGCTGCGGTAGAGGGCGGCGGCGAAGCCCCGGGCCTTGCCCTGGTTCTCCGCCATGGCCTCGAAGTCGCCGATCGTGTAGTGCTGCTGGCCCGCGTGGATTTCCGCACGCTTGCGTTCGATGATCCGGTCCAGGATGGTCTCGCTCATGGCTGGCTCTACACCTCCTCTTTGAGGGCGAATGTGAATTGCGCCAGTTCGCGCATGCGTTCCGCCGCCTCGCCATTGTGGACCAGATCCTCCGCCATCCGAACCCCTTCTTCCAGGGTGCGGGTGACACCGGCCACGTAGATGGCGGCACCGGCGTTGAGGGTAATCATATCGGCGGCCTTGGCGGCGTGTTCGCCCCGGCGCTTGCCGAAGGCGTCGCGGATCAGCGCCAGGGAAGCGTCCGGGTCGGTGACGTCCAAGCCCACCAGGGAGGCGGAATCGATGCCCACCTGCTCCGGCGTCAGTGTGTATTCACTGACCTCGCCATCCTTGAACTCGGCCACATGGGTCTTGCCGGCCAGGCTGATCTCGTCGAGGCCGTCCAGGCCGTGCACCACCATCACGTGCTCGGCGCCCAGGCGGCCCATCACCTCGGCCATGGGCCGGCACAGTTTGTCGGAGAACACCCCCACCACCAGGCGGCGCACGCCGGCCGGGTTGGTCATCGGCCCGAGGATGTTGAACAGGGTGCGCATGCCCAGCTCCTTGCGCGGACCGATGGCGTACTTCATGGCGCCGTGGTGGGCCGGGGCGAACATGAAGCCCACGCCCACGCCGTCCACGCACTGGGCGATTTCCGCCGGGGTCAGATCCAGGCGGATGCCGGCGGCCTCCAGCAGGTCCGAGGAGCCGCTTTTCGAGCTCACCGAGCGGTTGCCGTGCTTGGCCACCCGGCAGCCGGCGGCGGCGGCCACGAAGGCGCTGGCGGTGGACACGTTGAACAGGTTGGCGCCGTCGCCGCCGGTGCCGACGATGTCCACCAGGTGGCGGCGGTTCTCCACCACCACCGGCGTGACCAGCTCGCGCATCACCATGGCGGCGCCGGTGATCTCGTCCAGGGACTCGCTTTTCATGCGCAGGCCCACCAGAAAGCCGCCGATCTGGGCGTCGGTGGCGCCGCCGGTCATGATCTCGCGCATCACGTCCCGCATCTGCTCCGTGGACAGGTCGATGTGCTCCACCACGGTGGCCAGGGCTTCCTTGATGTTCATGCGCTTTCCCCCTTCAGGAAGTTGTTCAGCAGGTCATGGCCGTGCTCGGTCAGAATCGACTCCGGGTGGTACTGGACGCCTTCCAGGGGCAAGTCCTTGTGGCACATGCCCATGATTTCGTCCATGTCGCCGTTGTCATCCTCGGTCCAGGCGGTGATCTCGAAACAGTCCGGCAGGGTCGCCTTGTCCACCACCAGGGAATGGTAGCGGGTCGCCACGTAGGGGCTGGGCAGGCCGCGGAACACCCCCTGGCCGGTATGATGCACCGGCGAGGTCTTGCCGTGCATCACCGTGCGCGCGCGCACCACCTTGGCACCGAACGCCTGGCCCAGGGCCTGGTGGCCCAGGCACACGCCAAGGATCGGCAGCTTGCCGGCGAAATGGCGGATCGCCTCCACCGAGATGCCCGCCTCGTTGGGCGTGCACGGGCCCGGCGAGATCATCAGCCGGTCGGCGTTCAGGACTTCCATGCCGGCCAGGTCGATGCGGTCATTGCGATGCACCAGCACCTCCGCGCCCAGCTCCTGCAGGTACTGCACCAGGTTGTAGGTAAAGCTGTCGTAGTTGTCGATCATCAGGATTTTAGACACGACAACCTCCTGATTTTAAAGAATTATTTTTCAATGCAGTCGATTCTATATACACAGATATATACACAATGTCTGGAGATTGCAGTAGAAAATGGGAAGTTTCCACCCCATTCCGAGACCTGCCTCCAAGGCCCGGTACGATGGCACGAGCTCTTGAAGCGCCCAAAGCACATCTTTCGTCAGCCACTGGCTGAGGACGACAGTAAGGGTGGGGAGAACGCAGGGACACAGGTCTAATTCCTCCATGCGGAGGTCTGTGCTGCATATGTTGTCTCGCTAGCATCGGGCAATCTCCTGAGTTCTTGGAGCCGCCGTGCCGGAGAGCCATCTGCTGAACCCTGCCTACCGGTACGGCGGCAAGGTGCGGTGCGAGGCCGCAACGACGTGCCGCTTCCTACTGGAAGCGCCACCACTGAGCAATGTTGATCGAAGCGGTACGGGTCATGGCAGACCGAAGTTCAGTTAACCGGAGAAGGTGCGTGGGACCCATCCCACAACAGCTTCTTAATCCACGCAATTGTAACACGTACCCCCCACCAACCGTCTACAACGGAAACCCTCTGGCTCCACCGTCAGTGTGACGACGCCCCCTTCACTTCGAGATCATCCACTCGGCATTTGAGCTCGTTGACCCAAGCAACCAGATTGTCGACCCCATCCTTATCCAGTTCATAGATGCGCCATTGCGCTTCCACGCGAACCCGTACCAGCCTGGCAACGCGAAGCGCCTTCAGGTGTTGAGAGATTGCCGGAGCACTGATCTCGAACCTCCCGGCAATCTCACCCGACGACAAGGGACCCTGCGCCAAGGCCTCGATGATCTGGCGGCGGGTAGGATCTGCAAGCGCAGCAAAACTGTTCATTTTGTGATAATGTTGCTCTGACTTAATTAAGCTAATCATACATCGATTGGCTTGCAGATTACATTCGAAGCGACGCCCTTGCGGGAGGCGGACAGTTGTAAGGGCCATAATCGCACTGCGGTGGCGTCAATCGCGAGGACATAGCGCATGGAATTACGCCACCTTCGATACTTCATAGCCGTCGCCGAGGAGCTGCATTTCAGTCGTGCCGCTGAGCGTCTGAACATCGAACAGTCCCCGCTATCACGCACTATCAAGCAGCTTGAAACCGAACTCGAAGCGACATTACTGGAACGTACGTCTCGCGGCACACGCCTGACCTGGGCAGGTGAAGTCTTTCTGGAAGATGCCCGCCGCACCCTGCTATGCATCGATCAAGCCAAGGCAAATGTCAAAGCGGCCGCCACCGGCTTTCGAGGCACCTTGCGTATCGCACTTTCTGATGGCATTGCACGCAGTCGCCTGACTCCGCTGCTCGCCCTGTGCAGGGAAGAAGAACCTGATGTCGAAATCAGGTTGTTCGAGATACCCCTGGCCCAACACCAAAGAGGACTGAGACACGATCTCTATGACGCCGGCTTTGCGTTCTCCAACGACGTTGACGATGGCCTGATTGCCGAGGTGGCCTGGAAAGAACCGCTGGTCATCGCCATCCCCAAACGACACCCATTACTGGCTCACAAGCATGTTCCACTCGACGAGGTCGTGAAGCACCCCTTGGTCCTCTGTCATCCCGAGTTTTGTGAAGGGTGCAGTCGACAGTTGGAAAGCCTGCTCGCCTCGATCGATTCCCCCATCACCGTGGCCGAAAGGGTCTCCACGCATGATCTCATGTTGACGTTGGTTGCTGCTGGTTACGGTATCGGTTTTTCCAGCGCGGCGCGTATCGAATCGTCGCACCACACAGACATCATCATCAGGCCACTTGCCGGCCACTCTCATGTGATGACCACTTATTTACTTCGACCCGATACCGAGCCATCGGATCAACTGAACAATTTCATGCAACGTGTTGCCCGTATTGGGTTATAGGGCTCTCACCTGTAGTGATTCTTTTTTTGCAGTCAGCCAGACCCGAAAGGTATCAGTACCCCCAGACATTTTCCTGAGATGGCACCTGCATATACAGTCCATTTCAGCACCGAGGCAATGCAGCTTTGAGCGTGCAGCCTTGCAAATACACCAAGCAGCCCACACGAGACTAGGCTTTGTCATTGTCCAGACCTGAAATGTCTTGATAGCGATTTCTGGCCCCAAAAATTCAGACGCTGACGCCGGATGTCTTTACTGGCATGCCATGTCACTCGACACTCGACCAGCATGGGCATGTCTACACGTGTGGAGGGCAGCTTCTTCTATGGGGGTATATAGCGCTCCATATTGAGCAATGCTGCCATCTCGTCATCAGCGCTAACCTGTCCATCGTTGCGTCAACCTCCAAGTAGCCGACTCGTGAAGCACCTACTTGGCTGGGAAATTGTTGACACTTTACCAGGAGGGCCAGATGTCTGGAACGAATCATGGAAAAGAACAACGACTCTCAGCATGCAAAAGTCTTCTATCGACCCATCGAGGCGGCGATTCGATGGAGTGACTTGATGCAATATGAAACCCGAATTCTTCATGAGTTCACTGGAGTATATGCATTGGGCGAAGGACCGTTTTCGAGATGGCCGACGCTGACTTTGAACATCGAGCGCATCTTCGATGGCCTCAGAAATGGAGACTTGCCCTATGGGAAATCCGGCATTACCTGCGGCGACCCTACGCTTCTCGACAACCCTGAGCTGACCATTCGCCATGTCGATCTCAAAGCCTGGATGACCCGCTTCTATCCCGATCAAAAACCCGAGTTTCTTTTCGACGACATAGAACGGCAAGCGCACCTGGCCATCAGTTCCGAGACCGTTCAGATTCTGCTGGTCGACCGTGAAGCGCTGAAGCTGAGAAATGCCGAGATGGAACAAAGCCTACAGCGCCTTAAGGATCAATGCCGCCTGCTACGAAAAAGCGCCAAAAGCCAAAAATCGGACGAACGCGAGATTTCATCCCGAAGCGAAGCCACCTACCTCAACATCGTCGGCGGTTTGTTGACGTTGCTGCTGGGCCAATCCCCCAGCGGCAAGAACTATTCATCTTTTAAAACCACAGATTCCATAATCAGTGCCTTGCTGGCTTACTACCCCGGTCGTCCAGGACTCAGCGAACGCACGCTGTGGTCGAAGTTCAAGGCTGCCAGGCAGCACATCGATACCGAACCCTACTGACTGCAATTGCAGTTCCGGCGGCTGCAATTGCAGTGCAATGCACAGCGCTCAGGCATGAAATGGCGAGCATGTTCCTCAACACGCTAAAGAGCGTCCAGGAGTGCTCGATATGACTGCTCAATCTCTTCCTACTCAACCGGTCGAACGCCGCATCCTGCGCCGCGCCGAAGTCGAGGCCAAGACCGGCTTCAAGCGCGCGCACATCTACAACCTGATGAAAGCGGGTCAGTTTCCCAAGGCGATTCGCCTGGGGGTGCGTGCCGTGGGCTGGGACGCTGCCGAAATCGACCAGTGGATCGAAGACCGGCTCAACGAACGCACCTGAAGTTTCCTTTTCGGACCAAACGGGGAGGAAATCCATGCAGGTGATATCCATCATTTCGACCAAGGGCGGCGTGGGCAAGACCACCACGGCAGCCAATCTGGGTGGCATTGCGGCCGATGCGGGGCTGCGGGTTCTGTTGCTCGACCTGGACGTGCAGCCCACCCTGTCCAGCTATTTCGCACTGCAATCAAGAGCGCCAGGTGGCATCTATGAACTGCTGGCCTTCAATGAGCAGGAACGTACCCGCCTGATATCGCACACCGTCATCGAGGGCCTGGACCTGATCCTGTCCAATGACGACAAGGGACAACTGAATACCTTGTTGCTACATGCCCCCGACGGTCGACTGCGGCTGCGCAACCTACTGCCTATATTCCGCCCCCACTATGATCTGCTGCTGATCGATACCCAAGGGGCACGCAGTGTCCTGCTGGAGATGGCGGTACTGGCATCCGACCTTGCCCTCTCACCCGTCACGCCAGAGATTCTGGCTGCACGGGAATTTCGCCGGGGCACCCTGCAGTTGATGCAGGACATCGCGCCCTACCGCCGCCTTGGCATCGACCCGCCGCCACTGCAACTGCTCATCAACCGGGTGCATCCGGTCTCCAGCAACGCACGGTTGATCCAGCAGGCGTTGCGCGACCTGTTTTCCACCGAACCCGGCATCGTCGTACTCGATACCCGCATCCCGGCCATCGAGGCTTACCCACGCGCATCGACCCAGGCCCTCCCGGTACATCGGGTGGAATACCAGCGTCCAAAGGGGCGTGTCACACCAGCGGCCTTCGACACCATGCAGGCGCTCTCCTGCGAGTTGTTTCCCGCCTGGGCATCCGCGTTCAGCCTGTTGCAAGCCGGGGCACATCGGAGGGTTGGCCCATGAACCGCTTACCCATGTCAACACGAGGTTTCAAACGCCTCAAGCCACTGATCGAACATGCCCTGAGCGAGGGCTGGGAAGTCACGCGCACCGCCGGAGGCCACTTGCGCTTCACCAAGCCTGGACTGCCAGCGATCTACACGGGCTCAACACCCAGCGACCATCGATCCCCCCGCAATGCCCTCGCACGCCTGCGGCGACAGGAGCGAGCCGCTGTTACCGACCAGGGTGACGACAATGGCTGAGCTGACCTCCAAGGACATGGCCGACAAGTTGCTGGTCGACCCGTTCCAACGCAGCGGCCCAGAGACCGAGACATTGAGCGACCCCATCGCCGACACCCCTATGACGGTGACGTTGGATCAGCTCCAACCCTATGACCTCAATCCTCGGGTCACCCGCAACCCCCGATACGACGACATCAAGGACTCGATCCGGGAACGCGGGCTCGATTCGCCACCGGCCATCACCCGTCGGCCCGGCGAACCGCATTACATCATCCGTAACGGCGGTAACACGCGACTGGCCATTCTGCGAGAGCTCTGGACGGAAACGAAGGATGAACGCTTCTTCCGTATTCCTTGCCTGTTCCGCCCCTGGCCGGAGCGGGGCGAGATCGTCGCCCTGACCGGCCACCTGGCCGAGAACGAGCTGCATGGTGGCCTGACGTTCATCGAGCGCGCTCTCGGTGTAGAGAAAGCCCGAGAGCTGTATGAGATCGAGTCAGGAGAAACGTTGAGCCAAACCGAACTGGCGCGACGCCTCACGGCGGATGGTTACCCGGTCCCCCAGCCTCACATCAGCCGCATGCTGGATGCCGTCACCTATCTGTTGCCCGCCATTCCCACCGTGCTCTACGGCGGTCTCGGTCGCCCGCAGATCGAACGCCTGTCGACGCTCCGCAAATCCAGTGCAACCGTCTGGGATGCCCGCAGCGAAGGCAAGTCGCTGGATATCGACTTTCCCACACTGTTCCATGACGTGCTGGCCACCTTCGACCATACCGCCGACGGCTTCTCGGTCGGACGCGTACAGGACGAACTCATCGGACAGATGGCCGAGCTATTGAATGTCGACTACGACACCTTGACGCTGGACATCACCGAGCCCGAAAGCCGTCGCCGTATCATGACCCGCGATCCCGTCCCGCACGCTCCAGCGTCGGTCGAAACACTTCCTCCACCCGTCAACACGGAAAGTGCACACCCCACGTCTCCGCCATCGGCCGACACACCACGGATTTCTGTCCCTGTATCAGAGCCACAACAGGAAGAGGAAATTCCAAGCCAGGAGCCCACAACTTCTCCAAACGCCCCGGAGGACTCCGATCCCACGGCATCGAATCGGAACGAACGCGTCCAGGGAAACATCGTGACGCCAGCGACAACCACCGATCGGCTGCAGGACATCCAGCGCCTGATGGCCGATACAACCGGCGAGGCATGGGAGGACTTCGAGTCGAACGTGCTGAAGTCCATACCAGTGCAGGCGGGCGGACTCTACCCCATCACGGATGTCTGGTACATCGAACCCCGACTGGATACGCCGGACAGTCTGCGCGTGCATATCGCCCAGTTCGCCAGCGAGATCGCCGACGAGACAGGTCAGGCGGAACACATCCAGCCAGTGGACACGGGCCTCGGTTTCCTCTGCGACATGAGTGCACTCGCCACCGACGGCCACGCGGTACCGATGATCGGTCGCGCTGTGCTCACGCTGCTTCATGCACTCAGCACGGGATACCAATCCACGAGCCAGTCCCTCGATGAACTCGACAACTTACGGCTGCTGGATCATTTGGGGCCGTTGCTGCAAGGACGCCATGGCGGAAATAGTCAGGTGTCGCGCCTGAGTGATAACGCCTTGGTCAAGCTGTATCGCCTGTTGCGGTTATCTCGCCGCCTGGTGGACCTTGAATCGGACACCGGGGCGAACAACACCACGCCCGGTGCTTCATAGGGCTCGGGAGGCAGCATGTCGGTACCGCACCCACTCAATCAGGCAGTGATCGCGCAGGCACTGCACGACCTGCGCAACGGGCAATTGCGCCGCTGCAAGGCGATGGGATTCGGCGAGCAGGAATTGAGTGCTCTGAAGCACCCCGCGCTGGTCAGCGTGCTCATCAATGCCACCGTGCCCTGGTGCTCGGTAACCGTGAACCGCGACGTGCTGCAGCGATTGTTGCGCCAGGTGGCGGATGTCGAGAAGGAAATCGCCGCCGTCGATCGCATGCTGCGCCTGGGCGCCAGTACCGAGATGGTGAGCAAGTTCTACGGGCTGACCCACCAGGAAGTCGCGTTGCGACGGGACATGCTCGATCTGCCCAAACGCAGGGGGCGTCATCCCGGATTGAGCGAAGAGCAGGACACCGAGCTATGGCGACGGTGGGAACCCGAATTCAAAACCCGTGGCATCGCGCTCGACGATTCCCTTTCAATGCTCGAACTGACACTGGATCTGGCCGAAGCCCTCGACCTGCCAGCTTCGGTGTTGTGGTCAACCATCCAGGGATGGATCGATCAGGGCCTGGTGTAGGCCATGGTCACCGATGATCCCCGCCGTCCCGGAGGCCCCGTTTCACTGACGGCACTCCTTGATCAAGCCACCCAACGACTGCAACCTGCGGCAGAAGACACTACCCCACAGGATGGCTTCCTGTTCAGCGGCAATCGCCACGAGAGCGTCCCCCGCGCGCTGTTCCTCGATCGCCGCCTGACACCACTGGAACGTAATGCCTGGCAGGTGTTCCGTCTGCTGTTGAACGACGATGGCGTGACGGCTTTTCCCACTTACGAGCGCCTGCGACCCTACCTGGCGTCAATGCCATGCACGGCCAAAGCCTCCCACGAAACCGTGGCCAGGGCGCTGACCCAGTTACGATTGACCCGCTGGCTCAGCCTGGTGCGGCGACGGCGGGACGCCCGCTCCGGACGTATCCAGGGCAACCTCTATGTGCTCCACGACGAACCGCTGTCCCCCTTTGAGGCCATGCAGCTCGACACCGAATATCTGGGACTGGTCAGCCAGGCATTGACGCACTCGGCCAAAGCCGTGCGGGTCGTCGGCGTTCATACGCTCAAGGAAATCACCGAAGACCCTATGGTCAGTGCGCGAACGCTGCCGTCTCGCCTGCAGGTCATGGTGCAACGTCTGGCCGGGCAGAACTGGGACGCCAATGCTCACGATCTTGAGTCTGTGGATAACCCCAAAACCGTAGAGAGCGCCGAGGCCCTTCTACGACATTACGACGCCCCATTTTCCAATTTGGAATCAGGGCGCAAAGCCCCATCTGACGGCATTCTTCCGAATCGGAAATCTGACAGTACAGTACGTAATAAAAGTATTAAAAATAATAAAGTACGTACTGTACTGCGCGAATTGAATTATTTGGACTTGCCACCTCGATTTGAACGCCTCGATGATGAACAGAAGGCCGGTGCCTTGCTCTCGCTAAGGAAGGTCGACAAGGAACTGCAACAGGCAGTGATCGATGAGTGGGATGTGCGCTGCTGCGACGATTACATCAAGAAGCCAGCCAATTATCTGTTCGGCATCATTCAGCGAGCCATCCGGGGAGAGTTTCGCGCCTGGGCCGGTGTCACCCCTTCGAAGGCGGATGCATTGGCGACACCACCACCCAAAGTGGATGCCAAGGTTGATCGCCCCTTCCAAGCTGCGGACCCGGAACAAGTGAAAGCCCATATCGCCCGTCTTCACGCCATGTTCCGCAATGCTTGATGGACTTATACCAGTGGTATAGGGCTATGGAAGGCCACCAACGTCTACAAACCTGAAACAAGCCCATAAACAGGAAGGCTACCAGTGCGAATTCTTTACTGACTGCCTTCCGCGCTTTGTCGATGCTGGCGATTCGATTCTTCACAGCGAGTCGCTCACATGGCCAACGAATCTCTGCAACTGAACCTCGGATCGCTGCGCAGCGCGATGGCGCTGACGCTGCACACTCACCATGCCTCCCGCATCTGGCATGGCCGCGCCGCCTCGGAAGGCAAGCCGGGCATCATCGGTTTGAACGCCTTCCTGTCGATCATGAACAAGCTCAAGCGCGGTGCCGAACAGGACGACCCCTACTCGGACTGGTGGATGCTGCGGATCGAGGACAAGATCGAAGGAGCCCGGTCCCAGCTTCAGGCCCTGCGTGAACAAGTAGACCAGGCCTTGGCGGATGTACCGGCAGCACTGAGTCTCGGCGATAACCTCAACGTCCAGCCCATCAAGCTACCCCTGTTCGTCAATGCCCAGCTCGGCTTCATGGCGGTCTATCTGCTGGCCGATTACGACACCTTGGCCCGCCGTCTGATTCTGGCGCATCACACCGCCCTGATCGACCGCAGTACCCTGGAACGCTGGCTCAACGATGGAGCCCATGCCCTGCGCAGCCTGTTTTCGCTGGCCCAGCAGTACCGCTATTCCGGCACCTGCCGGGACGACTATGCAGCCAACAATGCGGCGGCGCGAGCGGCGCGGGAGAAGTTCGGCGAACTGCCCCAGGACGTCCTCGAAGGCACCCGCCGCTCCCGATTTGCACCCCCCATCAATCGCCGATCGTCACAAAACAGTTCCAGTCAGAAAGACACCACTGACACTGCGCCAGCCGACGCGACCGGGGATGACAGTGAGGTCGAGGGCAGCGAATCTCCCGACGAGGAGGCGCAAGCATGACCACTGGCCACCTCGCTCAGCCACCGCGACACTTTGCACCGCTGGAACAGCCAGACTTCCAGCGTCTGACACACGCGGCCTACCTAAAAGGCCTTTTAAAACCCTTTAAAGGTAAGGGGAGTCTGGAGGACTGGGCCAACCAATGTATCGGGCTGCGCGACGAGATGATCGCCCTGGCGTTGCAACACGTCCTGCCCCAGGCACGTCGCTCACCGTTCAATCTGCTCGATGTGCAACTGGCCCAGCAAACCACTGGCGCAGGGACGACCTTTTTGCGCTGGCGCAACCTCGACCGATCCTCCATGGGTGTCTCCTTGTGGGAGCAACTCATCGCCTCGCCTTCGACCCACGACGCACTGATCGACGATCTCTACGCCATGGAGCTGCAGCGCATCGCGCTGAACATGCAGATCAGCCTCACCCACAGCATTGCCCGCCAGGCCCTGGACTGTGCCGGGAAGATGAGACAGGCCGAAGCGGCCTATCAGCGGCGGACCCAGGGACACGCCATCACTACGGAGTCACACTCATGAGTACGCACTTCTACGGCGAGGGCAATATCGGCTCTGCGCCAGAATACCGGGCTTTCAACAACGGCAATGATGAACCCCGTCGGCTGCTGCGACTGAACGTCTATTTCGACAACCCCATTCCGGCCAAGGAGGGATTCGAGGATCGCGGTGGCTTCTGGGCGCCGGTGGAGCTGTGGCACCGTGATGCCGAACACTGGCAGACGTTGTACCAGAAGGGCATGCGCGTGCTGGTGGAAGGCCGGACGGTGCGTGACGAATGGGAGGACGCCGAGGAGAACGAACGCGTGACCTTCAAGATCGAGGCACGTCGCATCGGCATCCTGCCCTATCGCATCAAGCAAGTGACTCTGGTACCCAGGGAGCCATCCGCTGAATCACCGGCTGATGAGTAAGCAGGGCCGTGAGCGGCTGCACCAACCCTCAGCCGCTCATTTTGCGCCAGCGATGGCTATACCATTGGTATAGCGCCACCGAGGTCCATCGAGGTCCACTCATCCCACCCCGCATGTCGGATCATAAATCCGGAATTCAGCCATAACGGGTTATGTGCAGCCAAGCCATTCACCAGCCGTCATGCTGTCACCTATTTGATCACTGGGCCAACCCATGACACCCGAGGAGGAACAGCGTGCGGGTCTATCTGTGCGAGAAGCCTTCGCAGGGCAAGGACATCGCCCGTGTGTTGGGTGCCCAGCAACGCGGTAACGGATGCTTTACTGGATCAGGCATCACGGTGACCTGGTGCATCGGCCACCTGCTCGAAACCGCACCGCCGGAAGCCTATGGTGAGCAATACAAGCGCTGGTCAATAGAACAGTTGCCCATTATTCCCGAGCGCTGGCGCAACGAGGTCAAAGCCTCGACCCAGGCGCAGTTCCAGATCGTCAAGCGACTCATCGGCCAGGCGAGCGAACTGGTGATCGCCACCGACGCCGATCGCGAAGGCGAGATGATCGCCCGCGAGATCCTCGACCTGTGCGGCTACCGTGGGCCAATCCACCGGCTCTGGCTGTCGGCACTGAATGATGCGTCCATCCGCAAGGCGTTGGATGCCCTCAAACCGGGAGCGGAGACCTTGCCCCTGTACCACTCGGCACTGGCACGTTCACGGGCAGACTGGTTGATCGGTATGAACCTGAGTCGTCTGTTCACCCTGCTGGGCCAGCAGTCCGGTTATGGTGGTGTGCTCTCGGTCGGTCGGGTACAAACGCCTACGCTGAAACTGGTGGTGGATCGTGATCGGGCGATAGCGAGTTTCGTGGCCATGCCCTATTGGGACATCGAGGTGATGCTTGGCCACGACGGTCAATCCTTCAAGGCCAACTGGGCACCCCCAGATGGCAGTACGGACGACGCCGGTCGCTGCCTGCAGGAAACCGTGGCACAACATGCTGCCGCTGCACTACGCCAGACCCGTGACGCCACCGTGATCCACGTGAATACGGAGCGCATGCGTGAAGCGCCGCCACTGCCATTCGATCTGGGCACCCTGCAGGAAGTCTGCTCCCGGCAGCTTGGGTTTGACGTGCAGGAAACGCTGAATATCGCTCAGTCGCTCTACGAGACCCACAAGGCGACGACCTATCCTCGCAGTGACTCCGGCTACCTGCCTGAGAGCATGCTGCCCGAAGTGCCAACCGTGCTCGACGCGCTGCTGACCACCGATCCCAGTCTGCGACCATTGATCGAGCGGCTCGACAGGTCACAGCGCTCGCGTGTCTGGAACGACAGTAAGGTGACGGCACACCACGGCATCATTCCCACATTGGAGCCCACAAAGCTCTCGGCCATGTCGGAGAAGGAACGGGCGGTGTACGCGCTGATCCGGGCGCACTACCTGGCACAGTTCCTGCCGCACCATGAATTCGACCGCACCGAGGCCCAACTCACGGCGGCCAGTCAGTCACTTCACGCCGTGGGCAAACAGGTGATCCAACCCGGATGGCACCGGGCGATGCCCCGCCACGAGCAGGACGAGGAACAGAAGGATATTCAGAGCCAGCAACTGCCGTCGCTTGAAACCGGCACTGTGTGCACACTGGAACAGGTCGAGTTGAAGGCACTCAAGACCAAGCCGCCCCGGCCCTACACCCAGGGTGAACTGATCAAGGCCATGAAGGGTGTGGCCAAGCTGGTGACCGACCCACGGCTCAAACAGACACTGAAGGAGACCACCGGCATCGGCACCGAAGCGACCCGCGCCGGTATCATCAATGGCCTGCTGACACGTGGTTTCATCGCTCGCAAGGGCAAAGCGATTCGGGCTACCGAGGCAGCCTTTACGTTGATCGACGCCGTGCCTGGCGCGATTGCCAATCCGGGCACCACCGCGATCTGGGAACAGGCCTTGGATCGGATCGCATCGGGCCAGATGACGCTGGATGGCTTTATCGACAAGCAATCCGCCTGGGTGGCACAACTGGTGCAGCAGTACCGGGGCGCGTCCCTGGCGATCAGCCAACCGGAAGGACCTGCCTGTCCGCTATGCGGTGCCGTCACGCGACAACGACGTGGCAAGCACGGGGCGTTCTGGGCCTGTTCTCGGTATCCGGAGTGCAAGGGTGCCCAGCCGCTCAAGCAGGGAAAATCCCGTGCACGCGGCCGCAGGGCCAAAACCTGAAATCGCACGAACACCCGCACCCCGCGTGGTGCCCCAGCACGCCCTACCTTCTGTCACGGTGTGCGCGCCCGGCCATTCTGGCCGTCGGCGAGAAGGTCTTTGTTCATCGATTCCGGCATCTACGGATTCACCCCATCATCAGTATTCGCTGCTCGCGTAGGGTTTCCTGACGGTTTGTGGCAGGCCATGCCGATCATACGAACCGTCAGGAAACCCTACGGGGTCAGCCGTATTCGGTGCCGGTGCCCGCCGGCGAAACAACGGGCTCCCTTTGTGCGCGGATGTGTGCCAGAGGATACCGGCCCCAGCCACGACACGGGCCGGGTGTGCATGCTTAAACAGCGCCAGGTTCCACCCACGACCCGGCTCTGTGCAGCCCACGGGTGGTAGTTTCTTCCGCGCCGAAGGCAAGGACCTTCGGCTATTTTTCCCTTGCTGCACTACCCGCCACTTACCCTGAAAAACAGGGTGCTTTCCATTGCGGTTTTCCCGTCGCCGACACCTCTGAAACACCGGAACCTTACCCCATGCGTCGCTGATTCCGGTCAGCACCATGCCCAGGCAGCTCCGGTCCTCAAGGCTGCATCCTGGTATGCCAGGACGACCGATCCAGTCCGCTCCGCATCGCCTCGCGGACGATCGCCCCAACCGGGCGACGATGCTTCATCCATCTACGGGAATCCCCATGCCCCGTTGGGATGTGGCGCTTCCCACCAAGCCTTTCATCAACGTAGGGAGAGTTCCATGTCCATTCAAAACCTCATCGACAAGCCAGTCACAGAGGCCGGTGCCCTGGCACTGAACTACACCGGTAAGCGCCTGCCGCTTCAGGTACTGCACAGTGCCACCGGTTACTACCTCGGCACCTTTGACAACGGCACCGAAGGCGGCCCCGTTTCCCGCGAGTCCGTCGAATATTTCCCTTCTCACGAGGCTGCCAGCCATGCCTTACAAACCGGCGCATGGACACAGCGGCCCCAGCCATGATTCTCGGTCATCAGGAGCAACGAACATGCATACGATGAACAATCAGGCAATGCTGGAACAGATTGCCATCAATGAACACCACTTCTCGCAAGCCCCCGAGGCTTTCTTCCGGGCGTGGAAGAGTGGCGTCCAACTGCTCAGTCCGACGCTGTTTGGCTTGGGCACCAAGGCCCATGTCGATCAAGCAGAGGACAAGTGGGAGTTGTGCCCCAACCTGGAAGTCATCGACCAGGCCATCGGCGTGATGAGTTCCGGTGAGCGGGTCTTTCTGGCCGCCATGGTCAGCTTCTACAACGCCAACATTGGCGGTGTGCTGCTCAAACGGGTGGGCGTCCATGGTCTGTCCGACCTGGGAGGCCTGGATCTGGAGCACCGTCAAGTCATCGCAGACCTGGTCTTGAACTACACAGGCCGGTGACAGCCATTCGACCGAGCCCCGAGAAGGGGCTCATTTTTGCCAAGAAATTGGGTAAGACATGGATTCCGATTCCCGGTGGCAATCCGACACATTGGAATGCCACCCTGCCCACATGTTCCGCTGATGTATCAGCGACATGCCCAGGTAGCCACGGTCTTCAAGGCTACGGCGCGGTTCCGACCGCGTGACCCAACCCGTTCGCCCCAGCATCCCCAGCGCGAACGACCATCCCTCGGGATGGTGGATGCACAAGCACTACCAGGATCATCCGATCCATCAACCCACGCGGGGGTTATGCCTCCCGACAGGGTGGGTGTGTCTCCGCTCGTTCCTTTATCACGACAGGAGATTCACCATGAACCCTTCATCCGACCTTTCCTACTTCGACCTGCACATCACGGGTCTGGGTTATCTCAACCGCATTCGTGAAGTGCAGCCCCGCAAGGGCGACGCTTTCCTCGCTTGCGACATTGCTGCCTTGAATGGCCCGAGCGATTCACCGGATTACCGCCGTTTCGACGTGCGTGTGTCCGGTAGCGAGGCCCAGCATCTGATCCGCCGTTGCCAACAGGCCGTCGAGGCCGAACGCAAGGTGCTGATCGGTTTTCGCCTGGGTGACCTGTGGGCCGACACCTTCACCTACAGCAAGGGGAAGCGTGCCGGTGAACAGGGCGTCAGCCTGAAGGCGAGACTGCTGTTCGTCAGTTGGATCAAGGTCGACGGTCAGCTCGTCTACAAGGCTGAACCCAAGGCCACTGACGACACGTCGCCTGAGCCTGTATCAGCCGCTGCGGAGGATGCCCCTGCATCCAACGACGTAACCGTCGATTCAAACCAAGACGTGACCGCCTCGGCGAAATCCTTCTGAACTGCATGGCCCCCGACGGGGCCTTGCTTCCTTCTCTCACCATTCAGCACCAGGAGCTGACCATGATTACTCTCTCCGGCCAATTGGCCATCCGAACCATCCACGGCAGGAACGGCGACTTCAATGTTGGCCGCCTCGCCACTTCCATCGGTGAGTTCGTCATCAAGAACGCCGAGCTGGATCAATACCGCGAAGGCAAGTACGAGGGCGATTTCGTCATCACCGAAATTCGCCCGTCTACGTACAACACCAGCGGTCGCATGGTCATCGAGATTCGCGCCCATCTGGGCGGGATGACCCTGTCGAATATCGACCCCCTGAGCACGGACGAAGCCAACCGGCTGAGCCCGCAGGAAGTCGATCCCATCGACGAGGAAGCTCAGCCTCCTGTCCCCCCCGCGACGGCAACCACCGACGCGAAGGACGACAAGGCGTCGAGCCATCCCCTGGTCGACACCACGCCGTTCGGCACCACCGCTCCTGGCACATCGGCCAAGCCGACAGTCCAGGACGATGATGCCACCTTGTTCGGCGCGCTGTGGCCGCTGGGTGATGTCGTGAAACTGGATGCCACCGTCGATCGTCGGCAGTTGCGCCAGCAACGCGACCGCCTCGGTGCCCTGGGTTACGAGTTCGCTCCGCTGTCCCAGGACTGGCATCGCATCATCGCTTGATCACACCGTCGCTCAACGCGACGTTCCCACCACCCGCCGGGGTCTCACCTCGCTGGGGAGAGCTCCGGCATTTTTTACAGGAGAACTCCCATGGGCTGGTATTTCTCGCGGCAAACCCGCGCTCAACTCATCCAGGAACTGATCCAACCACAAGAAGGTGAACGCGCCCACTATCACGTCATAGCACACGCTCTGCGTGGCAATGTCATGTGGTCAGTGGTTCGCATCACTGCCAAAGAAAGCGGCATCTTCGGTCTCGATGCAGGTGAGTCGACAGCGTTCATCCGCTGCGATTTGCTGCAAGGGTCTGGTGACGACTGGGGCTACAAGCCTCTGGAAGAAGCCATGCACCCGTACTACTACTCGTGCCCCTTGCGCTACCTCGACATGGCTCCCGAGCAATGTCGGGAATGGCGTGACGGCGTGCGGGCCTATCACGCACGGCGACGTGCGCCAAGGCCAATGGCCTGATCCAAGGAGGTGATGACATGGACCCGATCCTGGCTTTGCTTCCGGCAACACTGCTGCAGTTCGTCGAAGACCAGCTGTCCAACAACGACGTCGCTTCCGACGCGGAGTTGCTCGACGATTTCGTCAGTAGCGGCCTCACCGAAAAGCAGGCACAACAGGCCTTGCGCTATCGCAGTCAGTACCTGTGCAATTTCTATCTGGAAGGCTTTACGCCGATCCTCAAAGGCGCTCAGGCGCGTCACTTCAACCCTTACAGCCGTCAGTTCGAGTCGGACTGATATTGGTTTTCATCCACCCAACAGGGGCACTTGTTCGCCCCGCTGGGCGCTGGTGTCCCTTTTCAATCACGAGGACATCGACATGCCCACACATTCATCCACTCAACCGCTGTTTCGGATCGACGAATGCCCCGACCTGATGGCCGATGGCTGCGTCGCTGACGAACACGGCAATCTGGTCTTTTTGTCTCTCTGGGCGCGTGACACCGCCGTCCAGGAATTCCTGGCCCGCCTGACACTCGGCAGTGCGGAGCAGGGATTGGACCGATTCCATCTCATCACCGACCAGGGTGCATCGGTGCCGATTTTCGTCGGCAACGCCGATCACCTGGACAAGCGCTCCACACGTGCCTTCCGCCGAACCCTGTTCGGTTCCATGGTGCATCTGTGGTTGTTTGATCCACACTGTGTAAAGCCGGACAAGGCCAATGCCAGTGCACTGACCCTGCTGCCAAGGGACAAGTCCGACCACACCGACCGCCTGTGGGCGCTGGTGCGGGAGACCTGCCCCTTGCCTCTGCTCGATCACTGGCGCGACACCGTGCTGGCACTGCTGCAATCCCGGGAGATGCTGGCCCGTCTGCCATTCGCCCTCGGGCGACTGGAGGGCCACCGGCTGACCCTGGACGTCCCGGCGCTGACCACGGCACTGGGCGATTTGATTCGCAACGGCACCCTGGGTATCGAGCAAGACGAACTGGATGACGGCAAACCGCTGCGTCGGGTGGCCTGAACCACTCCCACACTGGGCATGTGCAGACATGCCCACGTTTTTCATATTAGCCAACAGGAGAAACCCATGGCTCTCATGTTTCCGCGCCTTGCGCGCAATTTCATCAAAAACGGCTACTTTCCAACGGACGAACCTACCCTGGAACGTGCCCTGTCCGCGCTGGCCCCCGCCAGCAGATCAATGTCCATTCTCGATCCCTGCGCTGGCGAAGGCGTGGCGATTGCCGAAGCCGCTCATGCCCTCGGGCGTGAACAGGTCAAGGCCTTCGCCGTCGAGTACGACGCAGAGCGCGCCACCCATGCGCGCAAGCTGGTCGACCGCTGTCTGCACGGGGACCTGATGGACACCCTGATCTCCCGGCAGTCCTTCGGTCTGCTGTGGCTCAACCCGCCCTATGGTGACCTGAGCCGTGGTGTCGATGGCAACATCGGCTACCAAGGCAAAGGCCGGGCCAGGCTGGAGAAGCTGTTCTATCAACGCACTCTGCCGCTGTTGCAGTATGACGGCGTGCTGGTGTTCATCATCCCCGGCTATGTACTCGACGCCGAACTGGTGGGCTGGCTGACGCGCCATTTTGCCGACCTGCGTATCTACCGTGCGGTGGATACACAGTTCAAGCAGGTGGTGATCTTCGGTCGGCGCATCCGTCAACGCGAACAGGACAGCGAAGAAGCCAGGGCCGTGCGCAGCCGAATGTTGCTAATCGGTCAAGGTGAGCTCGAAGCCGAGGAGCTGCCAGATGCCTGGCCGTTCCAGCCCTACAGCGTACCGGCCTCGCCCGGCGATCCGGAGCACTTCTATCGCGTCACGCTCGAACCTGAGCAGTTCGCGGACGAAGTGCAGCGCCTGCAGGGACTGTGGCCATCGCTCGACACTCATCTGGGTGCCGTGCATCAGGCACCACGGCCTCCGGCCCGTGCCTTGTCTCACTGGCATCTCGCCCTGGCTCTTGCAGCCGGTGCGATTTCCGGCGTCGTGACCTCCAGAACCGGCAAGGTGCTGGTGGTCAAGGGCGATACCCACAAGGAGAAATCCTTGACCACGGAGTACCAGGAACGGGATGACGGCTCGATTGCCGAGACACGTATCCTCACCGACCGCTTCGTACCCGTGATCCGCGCCTGGGATCTGACACCCGCCTCCGAAACATTGGGGCAGGTGCTGACCATCCGCTGATCGCGTTTCACCGACGGCTCGCCGTCAACTTCATCCATCTGTTTCATTCACCCACCGGGGTCCTGTCACCCCGTCGGGTGCCGTGGCCCCTTCATTTTGAGAGGAAAACACCATGGCACTCGTAACACTGTCCCAACCGCTGTTCCCAGCCGGTGACATCGTCATGACCCAGGGCGTGAGCGACCTGATTCAACGCGGTGCGCTCAATCCCAGTCCCTATCTCCAACGCCATCTGACTGGCGACTGGGGCGATCTGTGCGACGAGGATCGGCGTACCAACGACGCTGCTCTCAAGCACGACGACCGGCTGTTCTCGTCCTATCAGGTCACACCAGCCTTGAAGCTCTGGATCATTACCGAATGGAACCGCAGCGTCACCACGCTGCTGTTGCCAGACGAGTACTGATCCACTTTCTCCCAACCCTGGGGCATGTCATCGCCCCATCGGGGGAGGTGCATGCCCCAATGACATCTGGAGCATCACCATGACCCTCGAAACGTGTTCTGACACCATCTGTTCCGAAAGTACCGCGCAGGGCGACCTGCTCGATAACTCTTCATCCCTGCTCGACATCAGCCTGCAGGACTTCGTGTCCGAGTTCGGCGACGAGCTGCTCGACTCCCTCAACCGCGCCAACCCGCCGGTCTATACCGGTCAGGCAAAGGCGCATCGCCAGATCCTGCTGGCTGGTCTGAAGCGGCAGTTGTTTCCCGCCCAGGCCGATGTGGTCCACGCCGTCACCGAACTGCTGGTCGATCGTGGCGAACGCGCTGCCATCGTCAACGGTGAAATGGGCTGCGGCAAGACGACCGTCGGCATCGCCACGGCCGCCGTGCTCAACGCTGAAGGCTACCGCCGAACGCTGGTGCTCTCGCCACCCCACCTGGTCTATAAGTGGCGGCGGGAAATCCAGGAGACCGTGGCTGGTGCCAAGGTCTGGGTGCTCAACGGCCCGGACACCCTGGTCAAACTCATCAAACTGCGCGAGCAGTTGGGTGTGTCGCCCCAGGGGCAGGAGTTCTTCGTCCTCGGTCGCGTGCGTATGCGCATGGGCTTTCATTGGAAGCCGGTGTTCGTGCGCCGTCGTACCCGTCACGGTGAAGTGGGGGCCTGCCCGCATTGTGGTCAGGTCATCACCAACTTGGACGGCGAGCCGATCAACCCGGTGGAGCTGGAAGCGGAGGAATCCCGCCGCAAATGCAGCCACTGCGCCTCGGCGTTGTGGACGCTGATCCGGCCCAGAGGGCTATCGGCCAACGACCAGTCACAGGCCGTGCTCAAGGCGCTCAAGCGTATTCCCACCATCGGTGAAGTCACCGCCCGCAAGCTGATGAACAAGTTCGGCGAGTCGTTCCTAGCATCCATGCTCGGCGACAACCTGTACGAATTCATCAACCTGATGGACGACGACGGCGAGTTGGTGTTTTCCGACCGCCAGGCCCAGCGCATGGAGCGCGCCATGGCCTCGATGGAGTTCGGCTTCGGTGAAGGCGGTTACCAGCCGTCGGAGTTCGTGAAGCGTTACCTGCCGCAAGGCACGTTCGACCTGCTCATCGCCGACGAGGCGCACGAGTACAAGAACGCGAGCTCTGCCCAGGGGCAAGCCATGGGCGTTCTGGCGTCCAAGGTACGCAAGACGCTGCTGCTCACCGGCACCCTGATGGGTGGCTACGGCGATGATCTCTTTTATCTTCTGTTCCGAGCGTTACCCGGACGCATGATCGAAGACGGTTATCGGCCCAGCCAGCAAGGCAGTCTCACGCCAGCCGCAATGGCGTTCATGCGTGATCACGGCGTGCTCAAGGACATCTACTCCGAGAGCAATGGTTCGGCCCACAAGACCGCCAGGGGCAGCAAGATCACGGTGCGAACCGTGAAAGCCCCCGGTTTTGGTCCCAAAGGCGTGCTGCGCTGCGTATTACCGTTCACGGTGTTCCTGAAGTTGAAGGACATCGGTGGCAATGTGCTGCCGCCCTACGACGAGGAGTTCCGCGAAGTAGCCATGGCCGACGAGCAGGCGCAAGCCTACTCACGACTGGCGGGGCAGTTGACCGCCGAATTGAAGCAGGCCCTGGCGCGCCGCGATACGACCCTTCTGGGCGTGGTCCTCAACGTGCTCCTGGCCTGGCCGGACACATGCTTCCGTGCGGAAACGGTCAAGCATCCGCGAACCCGCAACCTGCTGGCGTTCACCCCTTCGCTGTTCTCCGATCTGGAGGTCATGCCGAAGGAACAGGAGTTGGTCGACATCTGCCGAGAGGAAAAGGCTGCCGGTCGCAAGGTGCTGGCCTACAGCGTCTACACCGGGACACGGGATACCACGTCTCGGCTGAAAGGGCTGCTGGAGCAGGAAGGCTTCAAGGTGGCGGTGCTGCGCGCAAGCGTGGATGCCTCCCGCCGGGAAGACTGGATCGCCGAACAGCTCGATCGCGGCATCGACGTGCTCATCACCAATCCCGAGCTGGTGAAAACCGGCCTGGACCTGTTGGAGTTCCCGACCATCGTGTTCATGCAATCGGGCTACAACGTCTACTCCCTGCAACAGGCCGCCCGTCGCTCCTGGCGTATCGGCCAAAGGCAGCCGGTCAGGGTGATCTACCTCGGCTACGCCGCCACCTCGCAGATGACCTGCCTGGGGCTGATGGCCAGGAAAATCACCGTGTCACAGAGTACGTCGGGAGACGTGCCGGAATCCGGGCTCGACGTCCTAAATCAAGATGGCGACTCGGTGGAAGTGGCGCTGGCGCGGCAGTTGGTGAATTGAGTATTGCTTGATCTTCGACGGCCCCTTAGGGGCCGTATTTTTCTCTACTACTCGTAAATCCAGCAATCATTACGGCGATGAATTGGAGAAAGTCAGCTTTGACTTGGGGTATGTCGTGACGCGATAAAACAGTCTTAACCAAACATGAGGTTCCATCCATGACAACTTCTCAGTCCATCCGCTATAAAGGCTATACCATTGAATCCGCTTGCTTCTTTGACACGGACATTAAGCAATGGCACGTTCGCTGCGTCATCATCAAACCTGATGGGGAACGTTCACAATCCATAGCATGCCCCCGCCCACCTTGGACGAAGACGAACGCGACGCCATAGAGGCAGCAGTGCAGTATGGAAGTTTCCATAGTCCAAAGCGGTGAGTGGTAATAACCTATATCGACTTTGGCACCCCATAGGCGGACGACAATGCTGCCGAGTCGCCCCACTCAAATACGGTAGCCTGGCAGTTCCCATTCTCCACTGAATACGATGGCCTTCCCCTGTGATGCTAGGAGCACACAGCTTCGGGGATGCCATCGTATGCCAACCATCCGCCTTCATGTTCCCGCCAAGAATCTCGCCCTCATAGCAGGTCTGATTCCCGCTATCCTTGGGGCGGGGTGCGCCTCGACCGTCCCTCCTGTTCCCGCTGAACCAGAGGTCGAAACCACACCACCACCAGTACCAAGCAACTGGGTGCCCATCGCTCGCTACGGTCGCTACACGCTGGTGGAACTGAAGCCCCAGGCGGCCCAACACAATCTCCTGTTGCAAGTGGTCGATGTGTCCATGCCGGGACTGCCTGATGCGACGGTAGGCGATGGTCTGCGACATGTGCTGCAACGCTCCAGCTACGCCCTGTGTGACAGCGATCCCCGAGTAGCAGCGCTCTACGATTTGCCCCTTCCGGCTGCCCATCTGCAACTTGGGCCAATGTTCCTCCATGATGCTTTACTGACCCTGGCGGGACCCGCCTGGGAGCTGCAGGTAGATGACCGAGCCCGGCAAGTGTGCTTCACACCGAGTCAGGAGACATCGCCATGACGCTTCGATCCGGCAGGAATTTCACTCGTGGGCAGTTACCGTGGGAGGCTACGGTGAAATCCTGTATACCCGTCGTGCTGCTGGTGCTGATCATTGCTCTTGTCCCGACGCTTACACTTGCCCAAAACGTTCCCGCCACCAGTTCTCGCATAGCCTCCAGCCAGGAGAGCCCGAGCAGTGACACGACACTTGATGAACACAGGGCAAGAGAGTGGGGGCTGCAACCCGAGGAGTGGGCACGGTACCGGCAACTGATGCAAGGATCACTGGGCATCCATTCACCCAACCTGGACCCACTCACAGCGCTGGGTATCGAGGCACGCACCGACGAGGAACGCCGCCACTATGCAGAACTCCAGGTACAGGCCGAAGCTCGCCGCGTCGAGAAAACGCTGGCCTATCAACGGGCCTATGACGCCGCCTGGCAGCGGCTCTACCCCACACTCCAGCGTGTCGATCTGGCGGGAACGAGCAGCACCGGCAACGGAGACCTGTCCTCCGTGCGGCTAGCCGTCTTCGTGAAGGAGGGCTGCCCGCCCTGTGAACAGCGAGTCCGACAGTTGCAGGCCGAAGGCGCGGCGTTCGACCTGTACATGGTCGGCAGCCGCCAGGAAGATGCCCGCATCCGGCAGTGGGCTACGCGGGTGGGAATCGACCCGGACAAGGTTCGGGAGCGCGCCATTACCCTGAACCACGACGGCGGACGCTGGTTGTCCATCGGCGTGCAGGGTGATCTGCCTGCCGTCGTTCGTGAGGTCAACGGACAATGGCTGCGCTTGTGAGACTTCGACATCTGGCTGCCATCTGCCTGTGCGGGCTGCTCGCATCGCCAGCAATGGCGGAGACGGTGAACAAATCGCTGATCCCGCCACCGGCCTACCAACTGGCCGCTCATCATGCCGATGTGCCATCCGCCGTGTTGTATGCCATCGCGCTTCAGGAAAGCGGCATCCACCTGAGAGGCCAGCGCGTTCCCTGGCCGTGGACACTGAATGTCGCTGGCCAGCCACGGCGATTCACGACACGGGCCGCTGCCTGTGGCGAACTGCAAGATGCTCTTGATACGCAGCCGAACCAGCGTATCGACGTAGGGCTCGGGCAGATCAATGTCGGCTACCACGCCCATCGCGTAGCGCACCCCTGTGACCTGCTCGACCCGTATCGCAATCTGCGCATCGCCGCCACCATCCTGCGCGAACAGTACCGACAGGGTGAAGATTGGCTACCGGCGATGGCCGCTATCACCGTCCAGCCGGTGGCACGCCTGCCGCCCACTACCGCCGCAGCGTTCATCAACACCTGTCGCGTGTCCACGGTGGCCCGGCAATTCTGGCCGCGCCAGGGAGGTCACTACCTTGAAACATCACGTGCATGCACTGTGCTGGCTGTTGGGTATGGCAAGCCTGACTGTCTCTGCCGATGACACCCGACTCATCATCGTCGAGGACCGAGGCGGTGTCTCAGCTCTGCCGTACTACCAGGCACTGGACTTGCCGCCCAAGGGCACGCCCATTGCCCCACCTGCTCATATCGAGGTGCCAGAGGCGCCCTCACAGCCTTTCAGAGAGGCAGACATGCTGCCAGTGAAGTCGGCACTGCTGTCACCGGGCAGAGTGGAACGCCGCTCAATTCAGGCTCCAGGGTTACAGCCGATTTTTCTGGTGGGTGACGACGAACTCTCCCGTACATGGCTGCGCCAGCGTGCAGCCAGTTTGTTGGCACTGAATGCCATAGGTCTGGTGGTCAACGTCGATACCGCCCAGGGGCTGGCCCGGCTACGAGATCTGGCCCCTGGCTTGACCCTGTCACCAGTCTCCGGTGACGACCTGGCCCAACGACTTGGGGTTCGGCACTACCCGACGCTGATCACGCCCACGGGCATCGAGCAGTGACATGGCCCAGCCCCATGCCGTGGAGGTCATGTTGCGACCTGCCGTCGAGTTGTACAGCGTTGGCGTCAGTGTCGGTGCCGCTGCGCTCTGTCTGTTCGCGCCCTGGTCACTGGCCCTTAGCCCCTTGCTGGGACTGGGAGCCGCTGTAGGTTTCCTGACCTTTGCCGTCATCCGCTTTCACGACGCCAGGGTGATCCTGCGCTACCGCCGCAACATCCGCCGCATCCCTCGTTACGTGATGGCCAGCCGCAACGTGCCAGTGAGCCAGCAGCGCTTGTTCGTTGGCCGAGGGTTCCGCTGGGACCAGCGCCATACCCACCGGTTGATGCAAACCTACCGCCCGGAGTTTCGCCATTACGTCGAGCCGACACCGGCCTATCGGCTTGTCCGCCGCCTGGAGGAGCGACTGGAATTTGCGCCGTTTCCATTTCGATGCCTTGGCAGGGTAACCGTCTGGGATCATCCTCTGAATCTGCTCCGTCCGCTGCCACCTGTGGGAGGACTGCCTCGTCTGCACGGCATCGAGCCGCTGGAGACGGACGTATCCCTGCCGCTGGTGGAGCGGGTCGGCCATACCCTGGTACTCGGCACCACACGGGTCGGCAAAACCCGCTTGGCAGAGCTGTGCATCACCCAGGACATCCGCCGCAAGGTCAATGGCGAACACGAGGTGGTAATCGTGTTCGACCCCAAGGGCGATGCCGACCTGCTCAAGCGCATGTACGTGGAAGCCCGGCGTGCCGGGCGAGAGGGCGAGTTCTACGTGTTCCATCTCGGCTGGCCGGATATCTCTGCCCGCTACAACGCAGTGGGCCGCTTTGGACGTATCTCGGAGGTCGCCACGCGCATCGCGGGCCAGCTTTCCGGCGGGGGTAACAGCGCCGCCTTCCGCGAGTTCGCCTGGCGCTTCGTCAACATCATTGCCCGCGCTCTGGTGGAATTGGGACGACGTCCCGATTACCTCCAGATCCAGCGCCACGTCATCAACATCGACGCGCTGTTCATCGAGTACGCCCAGCACTTCTTCTCCAAAACCGAGCCGAAGGCCTGGGAAGTGATCGTGCAGCTCGAAGGGCGGCTGAACGACAAGAACATCCCCCGCCACATGGTCGGACGGGAAAAACGTGTGGTGGCCATCGAGCAGTACCTGTCCCAGGTGCGGGTCTACGATCCGGTGCTCGACGGGCTGCGCTCGGCGGTACGCTACGACCGTACCTACTTCGACAAGATCGTCGCCTCACTGCTACCGCTGCTGGAAAAACTCACCACCGGCAAGATCGCGCAGCTGCTGGCCCCGGATTACGCAGACCTGAACGACCCACGACCGATCTTCGACTGGATGCAGATCATCCGCAAACGCGCCGTGGTCTATGTCGGCCTGGATGCTTTATCGGATGCCGAGGTCGCGGCGGCCGTGGGCAATTCCATGTTCTCCGATCTGGTCTCCGTGGCCGGGCACATCTACAAATTCGGCATCGACGACGGTTTGCCCGATGCCTCCTCTTCTGCTCCAGGCAAAGTCGCCATCAACGTCCATGCTGACGAGTTCAACGAATTGATGGGTGACGAGTTCATCCCCATGGTCAACAAGGGTGGTGGCGCGGGGATTCAGGTGACCGCCTATACCCAGACCTTGAGCGACATCGAGGCCCGCATCGGCAACCGGGCCAAGGCGGGACAGGTGGTGGGCAACTTCAACAACCTGTTCATGCTGCGGGTGCGCGAGACTACCACCGCCGAGTTGCTCACCAAGCAGTTGCCCAAGGTCGAGGTCTACACTACCTCCATCGTCAGTGGGGCCACGGACACCTCCGACCCGCAGGGGCATACGGCCTTCACCTCCAACACCCAGGACCGCATCACCTCCACCAGCGTACCTCTGATCGAACCGGCTCACGTGGTCAACCTTCCCAAGGGCCAGGCCTTCGCACTGCTAGAAGGGGGAAACCTGTGGAAGCTGCGCATGCCGCTGCCCGCCCCTGATCCCGACGAGGCCATGCCGAAGGACTTGCAAGCACTGGCCGACTATATGCGTCAGCACTATCTGGACGCGGGCGAATGGTGGGAAAGCCAGGGCAGACCCGCGCTACAAAGCGAAGGCCTGCCCGATGACCTCTTGGATGACTTCAGGCAGATGACCACCGACGAGACCGATGGTGCCGAAGCATCATGAGCGACCCGGCAGCCACCGCCCAGCGGCAACAGACGCGGCAGCGTAACCTCGTCGGCACGGTGGTCACCCTGCCGTTTCGCCTCTTCGGCGTACTCTGTGGCTCACTGCTGCTCTGCATCCTGGTGGAATGGGTCGGCATGCACCTGTTCTGGCCGGAGGAAGAATGGCGTCATGCCCAGTCCATGGTGCATTACGAACTCGATCAACTCTCCACCCACTTCACCCGCAGCGTGGTAGTACAGGAGCCAGGCCGCACCGCCCATCGGCTGATCGACGGCGCCCATGAATGGATATTCGTCAAAACCGGGCTGATGGACTGGATACAGGGCGCGGCATCTCAGACTCGCTCTGGGGCCGATAGCCCAACCCGCGACTTCCGCTACTACCTGGGTGTGGTCTACGTCCATTTGGAGAGCTACCTGATCGCCGCCGCCTACATCTCGCTGGTCTTCCTGGTGCGTCTGCTGGTGCTGTGCCTGATGCTGCCGCTGTTCTGCATGACCGCCTTCGTGGGGCTGGTGGATGGCCTGGTGCGCCGGGACATCCGCCGGTTCGGCGCGGGACGGGAATCCGGTTTCGTCTACCACCGGGCGAAAGCCGCCGTGATGCCGCTGCTGGTGCTGCCCTGGGTGATCTATCTGGCTCTGCCGGTGAGCGTGAGCCCGTTACTGGTTCTGCTACCCAGTGCTGTGATGCTGGGCGTGGTGGTGGATATTGCGGCGGGGAGCTTCAAGAAGTATTTGTAAATTTGGACGCATACAGGGCAAGATCATCTTACTGCAACCAATATACGTATTGAGGAAAGTTTTGAGCGATAACTGGACTGAAGAAGAACTCCGCGCATCCGTCGATGCCTACATTGAAATGCATCGGCTCGAAAGCAGTGGCAAACCTTTCACCAAGAAACCCTATTACGAATCTCTCGCTAATAGGTTCGGCCGCACTGTAAAGTCATATGAATACCGAATGCAAAACATTTCTTACGTGTACTCGCTTCAAGGTCGCCGGTGGGTTTCCGGCCTGAAACCAGCTCGTAACGTTGGCTCCAACGTCATCCAGAAAATCGAAAAACTCATAGCCGCCAGTGAAGGACAGCAGTTCGGTTCAAATGCAGGCTTCGAGGCTGCAGTTGAAAAGCTCAGTAAAAATCCTCCGGCATCACCACCGAAGGGAAATAAAAAACCATCATCCATTCAATCATCCGTTACCCAATTTGTTAGAGATCCCGCCGTCGTCTCATGGGTCTTGGCTGAAGCGGCTGGCCGTTGCGAGTGCTGTGAAGCTCCTGCACCATTCGTACGTGAGGACGGCTCGCCTTTTTTGGAAGTTCACCACCTACAGCGCTTGGCAGATGGCGGCGAGGACACCACGAACAATGCTGTAGCACTTTGTCCAAATTGCCACCGAGAATTACATTACGGTTCTGAAAAACGGGAATTGGGAGAAAAACTGCGCGCGAAAGTAATCCGACTTCAAAAGGAAAGCGTAAAATAAGTGATCTATCAGATTTCAAAAAAGTCGCAAAATTAATTGGCGTGAATTCAATTTGTAAGTGCAACTCAGAGGGTCGGAACGAGAGGCGAGCTGCGGTAGCATCGGTGCTTTTCGTTCCGGCAAGAATGAGAAGCACTC
>MDTD01112999.1_pt1 | contig 82950 bp, 48 predicted proteins | sample 811221 | NCBI WGS metagenome assembly MDTD01 (sample SAMN05326646, study PRJNA326480) | marine metagenome | isolation source: seawater | place: Pacific Ocean: South West | collected 2011 | reverse complement strand
GTTCCCGTTCCCGTTCCCGTTCCCGTTCCCGTTCCCGTTCCCGTTCCCGTTCCCGTTCCCGTTCCCGTTCCCGTTCCCGTTTCTTTCGTCGTCACGTCGTCGTCGTCTTCTTTCGGCGCCGCGACGACGGTCGGCGCGAGCGTTCTCTCCCCCTTCACCCCATCCATCCTCCCCGTCTTCGTCCCCGTCGTCTCCGCGCGCGGTTCGTAATCAACCGTCGCCGTCGCCGTCGCGCGCAGCCTCGCCACCGCCTCGTCTCCCCCGAACCGTCTCGCCGCGCGCGTCCCGCTCCCGCTCCCGCTCCCGACGACATCGCGCCCGTTCGCCCGCGCGCGTCTCGACCCGTTCTCCCCGAACGCGCTCAGCGCGAGCAGGATGAACACCGGGACGCCGACGAACACGGCGCGAGAGACTCCGCGCGGTCGACGACCGTTCCCATTCGACGACGAATGTCTCGACGCGTTCGCGTTCGCGCTCGCGTTCGACGCGCGATCGGCGAACGAGGACAAGGCCGAGAGCGAACTTCGTCGCGAGATGCCCATCATGGACGCGACGCGCGCGACGAGGCGACGTGTGCGGCGCGATCATTCATCATCCATCATCTGTTCGCGTTTTATCCGCGAGGAGACGCCGACGCCGACGCGCGGAAGAGGAAGAGGCGCGAAACGAATCGAACGATGGATGAATGAATATATGGATACATGGAATATTCGCAGAGGGACCTGTAAGGGTCGGCGCGCGCGCGATGGTGGTGATCGCTCGTGATCAGACGCGCGACGGCGTCTCGTCGCGCGCGGCGACGCACCCCGAGTGTAAATATTGGAGAAGGCTTCCGAAGCGGTCGGCGCCGAAGACGGCGTCGAATCGATACTTGCGCACGAAGACGCGGGCGGTGTATTCCCACGTCGTGCGTTCGAGACTGTGTTGATCGACGGTGGCGGATCGCGGGATGTCGACGGATGTTCTTTTTTGTTCGATCTCGTCCAGGAAAGCCGCGCAGACGTATCGCCCGAGCTCGGACGGGAGGTTGTAGCGAACGACGTACTCCTTCCATACGAAGACGAACCAAGAGACGACGGTGGCGATGATGGCGACGGAGGCGATGTAAAAGGGAATGTTCTCGGATCGGTCGGTGAAGGTGAGACCGAATGTGGAGGCTTCGCGCACGCAGAGTGCCCACGGAAGGGCGACCGCGGTGGCGAGAGCGACGCACATTCTGACTTGCGTCAACAGACCCTGGGCGAGCGCCATTTTTACGCAACTCTTCAACTTGGCGCGCGGTTCGTCGGACAACTGTTTCATCTTACCGTTGAGCAACGATGTGAGACGAATGATGTGGTACTGGACTCGAGATAACCAGAACAGGGCCAAGATGGCGGAGAGCGGAGTGACGAGACCGAACGAGTAAGAACCCGCCATGGTCAAGTCGGTGGACCACTTTTGGGCCTTGACGCGATCGGCAATGTTGCCGATCGTGAAGATGATACCGGTGTAGAAGGAGAGAAGCGCCGTCAAAATGATGAAACTCGCAGTGTAACTCTCGTTCGACGCGATGGTGAAGCTTTCGAGATCAAAGGCGGCGCGAGATAATCTCGCGTGACTCACGTGCTCCGCGAGCGCTCGCGCGTCCCTCGCAGTCTCCGTGATGGCAATGTTCGCCGGCTTGTACCACGCCTTGGCCGAAGCGCGAGCGTTCGATGGCGATAAGGCACCGTGACGGAAGAACAAGATCGGGTACATCATGATGTTCATCCAGAACTTGAGGAGGTCACCAACGTGAGACTTGGAGTAATTGCCCGATCGGATGAAGCCGAATCTGATGTGACCGCGACGAATAGACTTTTCGAGCACGCGACGAAGCACGATGACGCGCTCGAATAAGCATTGCGCCTGCATATCGGCCGTCGTTCCGGGTTTACTGCTCTGAGAGCGCCAGTACATCATTTCTTGCACGACTTCGTGCATCTTCACGAGGTGATCTTGCAGATACGCACTCTTGTAAAATGTCTGCGCGATGGCCACCGACACGAGGTACTCGTCGAATGCAGAGCACGCTTTGTCGTCGTGCACGTCTTCCACGAAGGCTTCGAATTGGTTTAACAATTGTTGAGGCTCGGAGAAGTTGTAATACGCGCACATCTCGACGAACATGTCCATCATTGATCGCAAATCGCTCACGTACGGACTCTCGTGCAGAGACTGTTTTTGAGAATCGCGCGACATGATGTCGTACGCGCCTCGTTCAGCCTGCTCGAACAAATTATCCTTGTACGAGACGAGCCACTCTTCGTTTCTGTTCTTGTATCGACTCGCCCCGGCGATGGTACCGAAGGCGACGATCGGCGTGAACGCGGAAAGGACGGCGGCGCTGAGCGGGTTCGACGTCGACAAGACGAGCGCCGCAGCGGCCAGCGCCGCGCTCATGGTGAGACCTTCGGCGAAACCTTGCGTTTCGACAGAGGTGCTGTCGATGACTGAGTCTACCGGCTTCGGTTGCTTTTCTGCGTAACTCGTAAAACGGAATCCATTCTCGCGCAAGAACGAGGCGTACTCGATGAGCTCTTGCGTCAAAGAATCCAAGCTGTTCGCAATCCACGCATGTTTTTCCATGAGCTTCGTTTTAGCGTCGGCAGAAATATTGGCGCGGTCGAGGAGTTCTTGCCACGGCTCGCCGCTCGCACCAACCTTGTCGTTCGCCTCGGCGAGAAGATCGCACAAGTCCATGCCGGCGAAGCTGGGATCCTTGCCAACCTCCTCCATGAAGACTTCATAAATGACGTGAGACATTTGCTCGCTCAGCGCGGAGAGGTAAGATTGATTGTCTTCGAGGCCTCTGGGGATGAGAGCCGAACAGAACTTCACCTTCCAGTCGTCTGTTAGCAGTTGAGCGATTTCATTGTCACTCTCTCGACACTCGATGTACTTGGAATATAGATAGCGGACGCCCTCCTTGTAAGGGAACGACGGTCGAAGGAAACCGTCGACGCCATAGTTGGCGCCAGTTCCACGCGTGACGACTTCACCGTTCGACCAGTTGGTCGAGCTCGAGTACGTGCGGAAGCGATCTTGGAACGCTATGCCGATGAGCGCGTCGCCGATGAAGTTGTTGAAGAGCATACTGTTGATGCACGCACCGGTGAGACCAGAGTAACGCATAAAGTGCGGGGTGCTTTGTTCGTCGCCGCAGAAAGCGAAGACGTATCCCTTATCTTTGCTATCCAAGCGCACGCGCATCGTGCGATGATTGACGTAGTGCGCCACGGGGAACGTCGCCATCGAAACTTTTGATTCGGTATTTCCGTTCGGCGCTCGAGTGAGGTTACTTCCTCGATAAACCATGGTGGAGTTGGACATCTTGGAAACGTAACCTTCGACGTTGCGCACGACTGCGCCCGCAACACCAGTCAAGATGATGTCGTAGCGGTCGTTCGGTTGGTCGACGACTCTGAAGCTCTCGAATTCAGGCAAGGATCCAAGAGTGACGGGAGTCAACGAATCGATGAAATAAAGACGAGGAATGAATTGTTGTCCACCCGGGTTGTACACGTCACCGAAGCGAATCGTTTCGAGAGTTGCGTCGTACCAGAGACGGTCGATCGATCTGGTGAGGGCACCCTTCAGGTTTCGCAACTTGTCATCTTTCTTCTTAATATCTTGAGCATTCTTGGGCTTAGAGTTCCATGTGAGCGTAGACTTGACCAATGAATCAATCGTCTTTGTTTTCCATTCGTCGTATTCTCTCGTCAACTCCATACCGAGGTAGAAGTTGTCACCGGTCTCGAAGAAGCGCGTCTGCAGATGATTTCGAACGTAAGGAGCTTGTTTCATGTGTTGCTTGACTTTCGTGCACATAGTCTGCCAAATGTCTGGCATTTCCGCGGAAAATCCACAATCTCTGACGAGACGCTCAAAGTGGAGACGCCAATCGACATCCTTGGTGATGAATTTGAGCATCTTCTTCGTAATTTTCTGACAGTTCACCACCTTGGTAAAGTCACCGACGATACGAGTGTTCTGATCCGTGTGACTGCGAATGTCATCGACCACTCTGCTACGCCATCTTGAGTTACCAAAGTTGTGCATGCCTTGGCTCACCTTCAGTCCCGCGAGACAAGCCACGCCGTACGGCTCTGTCTGCGTGATTGCAAAGTGCACCGGACTGCCAGCGGGCTTACCGATAGCCTCGACGACGTGGAACTGCTCGATGTCTAGCTCAAACTTCTGTGAGGCTATCTCGTTGTAAGGCAGCACTTCTTGCACATACTTTCCGTCGCTACCTCGAATGACAGATTCGATGACCAAACTTTCCACCAAAGAGTGAGCCTTCGTATCCATGTGATAGACGGACGGCAGTTTATTTGCGAAGCACGCGAAGTCATCATACGCGGAATGAATAGACTTGAATTCATAGAATTCCTTTTCGATATTGACGCCGACGAGTCGATACGGTAAGCATTGCTGTTGATCCAAGATGTACACAGAGTAAACTTCACCGAGTTTGAGATCTGTCGCCAAGTAAGACTTGTTGTACACGACGTCGACCACCCTCCAGGAGAAGGGTTCGTCGGATGGAGATCCTTCGTTGTCGACGTTACGCAGAATTAAGTCAGTAATCTTGAGCGCTTTGCCCGCCTTGATCAGTTTGTTTCCGTTCACGTCGTACTGCGCGCCGCTATTCGTATCTTGCGTCAACAATCCACGAGAGAGACGTTGCGAAACGCCTACGTTCATCATATTCTCCAAATCCTTGATGGTGATCTCGATGAAACCTTGTGACGGAAGGACGTTACCGTAGTGCGAGCTCGTATCACCCGGGGTTGGAATGAAAATATCCTCATAAATTGTACCGAGATGGAAACGAAGACACGCGATCCAGCGTGCGTCCAGGCGAACAATCTGCGCTCTTTCGAAAGTCGCGCCAGCCTGAGTGAAAGCATCGCGCGATTCGTAGATGCGCATGACGCCATCGCTCAACAAGACATTTTCGAGGCAGTGAAGGGTCGTGAGCAAACCAGTCGGACCGCCTCCGATGACGATCATTGACTGCGGCGGCACGGTGACAATCTTCTTCAACTTGAGCGCCGATAACCGCATCTTGTCACCTTGCAGAGCTTCGTCGAAGACGAAAGGCTCGTAAGATTTCTGCTCGTAGACAAAGTAATGCTGACCGAGTTTCAACTCTTTTACGTTCACTTCGGTTCGCGTCGCAGAGTGCTTGATGGCTGATAGGATATTGAGACGCGCTTCGTCGATTTCTTCGCAGTGGAATTGCGACAATACCAGCAGTTGTCGAAGCGGTGAACGCAAAAAGGACAACTCCATGAGCGCAGCGTAAGAGAAAACCGTGCCGTGGTCTAGTTCGATCGTCATGAATGCCTTTTGCGCTCGAACAATCGACTCGCCAACTTCAATGTACTTGTACGCGCTGAGTGTGGACTTTGACAAGTCGAAGCAGTGCTCTGAGCGCGTGGCACGATCCGTAAACGTGTAGGTTCCGTCTGCATTCGCACGTTCGAAAATGTACACGCGCCCGACGCCGTACTGATCCATGACCCAGTACGCTTTTTTTGTCTGGAAGTTGGCGACTTCTTCACCCTTCGACGTCTTGACAATCGTCGCAGACAGCGCGTCCCGTCTGATGTTGCGGCGGCATAGCGTGCACGCTCTCGACGTGAGTAACACGACAGCTTCCGATCTTCTGTAACCGTTCTTGACGAGTTCAATGAGCATGCGCTTGTCTCTCGGCGCGAGCAAATTGAGAGCCGACTTGACTTGCACCTCGGTGACACCAATCTTCGTGCTGACGGGATCTCCGAGACACACGGAATGCACTGCCTGCTTCAATTGCGCTTCAGTCGGCGCTACGAATTGGGTTTGCGCGATCACGCTGTGTCCGATAGCGACGCCATTCTGAACCGCACTGCAGATCAACGCGACTTGTTGCGCTTCCTCATCCAACCGCGTGAGACTCCTCTTGATGGCTTTCAACCAACTCTTAAAGGGATCATAAATGATCTTACTTCCGCCGCACACGTTCGTGGCGAGCTCCACGGAAATCGTGCGAATGATGGGCATGAGTGTCGCCGCGTTGGCCACCGGCGGGATGTTTTGCAACTTTTTGAGCACCGGAGCCAACACGGTGGAGTCCCAGGCGTTCAACCCTCGCAAATTTGCGAGAGTAAACAAGACGACGGGCATGTGGAATCGAAGCGTCTCCAACGGATTCAGCTGCTCTTGGCGTTGATGCGCAAAGTTACCGTACGGTTGGTCGAGCATGTTGTGCCAATGTCTCGCCAACTGCGACACCACGTGCACGACGCCGTTGTTCACGAGCGTGCTCGCCGGCGATACGGCGAAGGTACGAACGACGCTCTCATCCGTCGGCAACCGATGATTGGCGCGGAACTCATTCGTCTTCACGCGTCCGATGAAAGTGCCGTGCTGTGACAGGTTGGACGCCTCGAAACTGTTCGTCTCCGCGGCGAGATTTTGCGCGACGACATTCGGGTCGTCGGTGATGAGCGCCTCGCGGCCGGTGAGAACGCGTGTGATCCAGTTGCCTTGACCGAGAAACACACGGAAGAAGGAGCCCAAGACGAAGTTTCGCGTGTTTTGGAAGTTTTCAGAAGAAGGAAAACCGGTAAATCCGATCACGGGAACAGTGCCGACAGCGTCCATCATTCTGTTAAACTTCACCGACCAGTGCGTGTGCCAGAAAATGTCGTAACGAGACATTTGCTGTACGAGCACTCGACTGACGTTGCGATTCAAAAAGGCGTGACGAAGCAATCGGTTGAGGTCGGCGACTTTTCCGGACTCGTACGCCGAGATGACGGATCCGAGTAAGAGTGATTCGGCGCCCGTGAGAAAGTGCATCGAGGCATCCAAGCCTCGAGTAAATCTGAGTCGATTGACGTCGTCGTACGACGCAATCATCAACATTCGGAGCACCGCGCGCCAGGATTCACCCGCCCAGCCGATTTCCACTTGTACTGGAAGAGTGGACAAATTCTCCAACAGCGACGGTTGCACCGAACGTATCGGCACCTGCTCGCCTCCCTCCATGAGTTTCACCACCTCCAACGCGCCCTCAGCGTCGAGTTCGCGGAACCGTTTCTCGTCCACATTCTTGAATTCTCCCGTGGACACGAAACTGTCCCCAGTCTCCACGTCCACGAACACCTTACTGTCGCCCCGCCCGCCCGCGCCGCCGCTCCCGTTCATCGCTCTGAACGTCTTCGCGCGAAGCATGCTCGCCTTGACGGACTCTCTTCTTCGCAAACGTCCCGCGTCTTCTCCCCGCCGCGCTCCCGTCACCGTCGTCACGTCTGTGAAACGCATCTTCGTCCCCCCGCGCCCCTCGCGCTCGCGCCGCCGCCTCAACGAACTCTTCGCCCGCTCCAGCGAAAACGACCCTATCGCCTCCCTCGACGGCGCCGGCGCGGCGTCCGGCGGCCCCTGCGCCGGTCCCACCGGTTCGCTCGCCGTGATCACCGCGTCGGGCGGCGCCGCGTCGGGCGTCGACATCACCGCCGATTCGTTCGACACCGGCGCGCGGAAACGACACTACCCCTCTTCGGGAGACCGCGCGACCGAACGACCGAGCGATCGATCGGCGCCGGGACGACGATCGACCACGTCGCGCGGTCCCGGGTTGTTAATATGGGTGGCCCGACCGAATGCGCGCGCCCACGAGCCGTAGATCTTCGTCGCCGTCGGAACGCACGTCGGAATCTGAGGAGGAACGCGAGAGGGGTCTCGGACGCGCGCGATCGAGCGCGCGGTCGCGTCGCGTCGACGACGACAGACAGTTGCGCGCCGTCCGGGCGTCATCTCCATTGTAATCGTACGTGGTGTTTGGGACAATTGTACCTCGTATTCGGGACGAGTATAGTGGTATTTCGGGACGAATTGTCGAGTGTGTGTCGGATGGCGTCGATCCCGTCCCATTCGATTCGATCGCGCGCGTCCGAGCGCTCGAATGGTGACGCGTCAGCACGACGCGCGCGCGCCCGCCCGCCCGCGCACCATGGACGCGCAGTTGAGCGCGCTCGCCAAGGCGCAGGATGAATTCCGAAACGCCGTGTCCGTCGGTCTCGGGGAGATGCGCACCGCGTACGAGGGCGTGGCGAGGGAGAGCGCGAGCGAGGCCAAGGGACGGGCGAGCGAACGCGACGCCGCGCGACGGGCGATCGAGACGAGCGAACAGGCGAGAGAGAAACTGGAACAAAAGCTTTTACAGTGCGAAGAAGCGCTGCGAGAGGCCAAGGGCGCGCTCGTGGAGACGCGGGAACAGGCAAAGGATGTGCGTGATTCGATTCCTTGGCGAGATGCGCGCGCGATCGGGGCGATGATGATTGATTTTCATGATTCTCGCGTCGAGAGGGGCGCGATTCTCGACCGCGTGTGGTCGCGAGGACGATGATGTGATGTGTGCGCGCGTGTTACCTCACGCGGGACCTCTCGAAGACGCGCGCGTGGACGCGCGTGAAGATTGGCTCGAATGAATTCGCGCGCCCCGGCGATCCGCGCGAATTCGAGCATTCGAGCGCGCAATCTTCATTCGACCGGAGGGCGACTCGACTCGACTCGAACGAAAGACTGACGCGCGTCTCGCGCCGCGACGCAGGCGAGTCAAACGCACTCGAACGAATTGAGAGATGTAACCACCAAGTTGTCTCAAACCCTGGAGGAAAAGAAGAAGAACGAGGAGATGCTCAAGCAACACGCGCAAGAGTTGAAGCAGCAGCTCATCATCATGAAGACGAAGGTTGAGCGCGCTGAGGAGATCCACAAGGAAAAGGAGGAAAAGCTCGGTTCGCAGGAAACGTTGCACAAGGGGAGGATTGAAGAGTACAAGGAGCACGTGAACGCGCTCAAGTTGGAACTCCAAGACTCGCAATCGAAGACTGAAGCCGAACACAAGGTTGTCAAGTTACGCGACGCCGAGTTGCAAGAGCACCGCAACGAAATCATGAAGCTCGAAGCGAAGAACACCTCTCTGATCGCTGAACTCGATAACACTCGCGCGCAGTGCGTGCAGTGGCAGCGCGACGCCGAGCTCGCCAAGGCTGAGATGAAGCAAGCGCAAGCCGAGGCAGAGGCTGCCAAGGAGGAACGCATGAAGGAGGAGAAGCACCGCGGTTTCGCGGAAAACGAAACCGCCGAGTGCCGCCGCAAGATGCAAGAGTCTATCGCGTTCGCCGCGGAAGAAAAAGAAAAGCGCAAGCTCGCCGAACAAGCCTTGGATCAAAGAGAACACGAACTCAAGGACATCAAGCACAAGGCGCAGATGATGGAAAAGGATTACAAGGAAATGCTCGCGCAAGAAAAGGCGGCGCACGCCGAAGTCGAGGAAAACTACGAAACCTTGAAACAAGACTCGGTCAACCTGTACAACGCGTACACGAGCTGCAACCAACAACTCGAGGAGTATCGCATCTCTCTCGAGGGCGCGCACCAAGAGGCTGCCAGCTTACACAACGCTTTGGCCAAGCAAAAATCCGAAGCCGCCCGCGACGCCCTCCGCACGCGCAGCAACCGCGTCATGGCGCCGCCCTCCGGCTTTCTCTCCGGCGGCTCCCCGTCCCCCAAGAACGACAACAATCGTCGCTCGGGCGTTCGCATCGGCGAGATGGACGACATCAGATCTCCGCCGTCTTTTGATCATTAAATCACTAAGCATATCTATCTCTATTCCCGTCGCATTCGCTTCGCGCGCGTCTCTCCCTTTTTTTCAAAACTCGTTTTTTCTTCGTCATTCATGTCGCGCGCGTCACCTGCCCGCGCGCGTGCGAGTGGACCGACGGACGCGCGGAACGCGAGCGCGAGCGCGAGCGTCTCTCGACCGGCGTCGTCGACGACGCGCGAGGCGACGGGAGACGACGCGCGAGGTGACGGGAGACGCGACGATCGACGCGACGGCGGACATCTGAAGATGAGCGGCGATGAAGCGCGCGATGGACGGCCGGTGGACCCGGTGACGGGGATGACGACGCCGGCGCGATCGGAGAGCGTGTGGACGCGCGTGTCCACGCCGGTGAGAAGCGCGACCAAGCTGGCGGAGGCGCTCGTGGGAGGATTCTTTTGGCAGGGAGACTCGGACGGCGAGGGCGAGGGCGCGCGCGAGGGCGCGGATGACGGACGCGGGGCGCGAGAGAATCTCGGACGATCGATGCGTCGATCGGAGGGTGCTGGGCGCGGGATGGGGGGGCGGAACGGGAGCGGTAATGGACCGGGGATGACGCGTTTCGGTGAGATGGCGGGCGCGGGCGCCGCGCGGGCGGCGAGCGTCGGCGGAGCGACGACGACGAATCAAGTCGCGGACGTCGAGGCGAGCGACTCGCCGACGCCGTTCACGGAAATCAGAGAATTCTTGCGACGCGGGCAGCTGGACAGAGAGCGCACGATGCGATCGACCTCGTTGGCTGATACGTACAGAGACGTCTCGGCTGCCAAGCCGACGTTGACGTTTGAGCGCACTCCGGCGTACGACGCACAGACCACTCCGACTCGCGAACGCGCGGCGACGGCACCTGGACCCGGCGCGAGTGTCGGTGGAGCTCCTGGGGCGGGATCGCCAGGGTACGCGTCTACGCGTCGTTCTTACGGAGCAGCAGGCACGCCCTCGCTTCTCAGCTCGCGAGGGCGAACCGCGACGAAACCCACCATCTTGGAACCGCCGGTGGAACAGGCGCCGACGCCGACGCGAACGAGCCTTAAGCGAGATCGTGAGGTAGCTTTTATGGATCTTGAGCGCGAACGAGAGCGCGTCACTACGCCGCGTCGACTCGAACCGTCCTCCCACGGTTTGGGTCCGGGCGGTTTGGCGAGAGAAATGGACAATCAATCATATGAAACTCCGACTGGCAAAACAGTGACGAGTGCGGTGACGACGGATACGGCCAAGCGTATTTTGCACACTTTGGATAAACTGGCCGGTGCGCGTAAGGCGACTCCGATGGGGGCGACCACATCAAAAGTGTCTTTATTCGCAACGAAGCGCGCACAAAACGCGCAAGTTTCATCGCCGATTGGAAGCGCTTTTGGCAAAGAAACCACTGGACCTGAATTGACTCCGACGTCCGAAACGTTCGTGCAAACTCCGAAATCCGGTGTTTCTCTCGCTGCGTCGCCGATGCCGTTCATTAGCACTTCCGCTTCTGGTCGCGTGCCGACGACACCTTACCCGACGAGCACGAATGGGCCGGTTGAGGCAGAGATGGAAACGCCCAACTTGAAGTTCACGTTCGGTGAGGATAGCAATTTGCTTGCCACGGGTAAGAAGCCAAAGGCTCCGTCTGGACCTGTGAACTCGGTCACGACGAAATTCACATTCGGTCAAGGCGAGAGTTCTCCTCTTTTCCCCAAGAAGTCCACCACTCCGCCTCAAGTGAAAACGACGATTGCACCGCCCCCACCGGTGCTAGAGCACGAAAAAGCGCAAGAGGAAGCGCCAGCTCCAGCTCTCAGTGGTAAACCAGTTGTCAACCTGTGGAGTGCTGAGTTTTTGGCAAAGAATCAGGAACATCAGAAGAAGGTACAAAACGCGATTGATGAAGAAGAAAAAGCGGCGGATAAACCTCCCGCACCATCACCGTTTGTATCGGCGGCGCCGGCTGGAGATGTGAAACCTAGTCCTTTCTCTTTCGGTACACCGGCGCCGGCTAAGAGTACTGAGGAAGGACCCAAACCTGCGTTTTCGTTTGGCATACCCAGTAGCACACCGGCGAAGTCTAGCGAACCAGCGCAAGGCGCTGCGAACGCCGGTTTCTCTTTCGGATCCACCGCACCGGCGGCGACGGGTGCCGCTCCGACGTTTTCTTTCGGTTCCACGGCGCCGGAAAAGCCAGCTCAAGCTGAAGGCTCAAAGCCCGCGGGAGGCGATTCCGGGTTACTAGCGTTTCTCGGTGCTTCTTCAAGCGCGGCAAAAACGGCTGACCGGCCGGCGAGTGCTCCTACGTTTACGTTCGGTGCGCCGCCCAAATCTCCGGATAATGTTCCAGTCAAGGCGCCGCAACCAGAGCCGGCTTTCACATTTGGCGGTTCCAAGGCACCAGAGTCATCAAAATCAAAACCGGATTCCTCTGCACCGTTTTCTTTCGGTGCTTCGGGCCCAGAAACCTCTGGAAAAGCGGCAAGTGCGACGCCGTTCACGTTTGCAGCGCAGAAGCCGGAAAGTAAGCCAGCGGATGAGCCAAAAGTAGACCAGAAGTCGACTCTGTCTGCATCTGCTCCCGCCTTTTCGTTTGGCGGCGCTGCTACAGCGGATGATGCGACTAAAGGCGAACAGTCTTCCGCACCGAAGCCTTTCACTTTTGGTGCGTCCACTTCGAAGGAAGACGACAAAACTGCGCAAGGCGAATCGAAGCCCTTCACCTTTGGTACCGCTCCTGCGGCCGATGCCAAAGCCGAAGCGCCCAAGTCAGCGAGCGATGGATTTAGCTTTGGAGCCGCGGCGACGACTCCAGCGTTTGGAGCAGCCTCGTCTGGTGCGACGACAGATGCAGAGAAGGACTCGAAGCCTGCCAGTCGTCCGTTCACGTTTGGTGCGTCATCCACTCCGGCGACGACTAGCGCATCGACCGGTGGTTTCGTGTTTGGAGCCTCTTCTGTGGCATCAGCTCCGCAGTCAAGCGGCGGTGGATTCACGTTTGGCGCCGCGGCGACTTCGAAAACTCCAGGAACGAGCCCTTTTGGCGGTGGTTTATCCGTAAACACGAAACCTTCTGAGAATGTTTTCGGCCAGGCTAAACCGGATGAACAACCTAATACGCCAGAGCCGATGAGTCCATTCGATCAAGCGAGCAAATCGCCCGCAGTCGGTGCCACGGCGGGATCGTTATTTGGTGGAACCGGCGCGGCAAGTTTCGCGGCACCGCCAGCAACTAGTGCGCCGTCTACGAATCCTTTCGGTGGTGGTGCAGCGAACCCATTCAGCGGTGGCTCTTCGAATCCCTTCGGCAGTGGAAGCGCGCCGAGTTCGAATCCTTTCGGAGGCGCGAGTTCCACACCGGCGTTCGGCAGCGCGACGACTCAGGCGCCGGCGTTCGGTAGCGCGAGCGCTTCGGCACCCGCGTTCGGTTCATCAAATCCATTCGGCGGTGGCGGTGCGTCCTCGGTTCCTCAGAATCCGTTTGGAGGAAATCCTGCGCCCTCGGGTGGGTTCTCGATGGGGGGTGGAGACGCGGCTCCGCCGGGCGGTCGAAGGCCTCCGAGAAAGTTCAAGCGCCCTCAGAAAAGACACTGAAGCTCGTCGCTTAGTTGATCACGTTCGATTCGATTGTTACGAACACTATTGAAAAGTTGATACCACACGCGCGCGGTGTACAATTTCGAGGCGATATTCGCGGACGCGCGGTCGCGCTCTCGCTCGACTCGGCGGTCGCGTCGTCAGACCATGACGCGCGCGACGGCGGCGCGCGCGACGGCGGCGCGCGATGGACGACGAGGAACCGCGCGGAGGACGATGACGCGCGCGAACGGCGCGTCGAGGGAGGACGCGACGACGCGCCGGTCGGTGACGCGGACGGTGGCGAACGACCGCGCGCTGTGGCTCAAGGATTGGTTCGCGTGCGAAAACCCGCGCGCGGTGCGCGTGTTGGCGTCCATGCCGGTGGCGAGGTGCGACGCGAGACTTTTGGGAGGCGTGGACGCGCGCGGGACGTGGGTGTCGGGAGGGACGACGCTGGGGATGCGCGCGAGCGCGAGAGGAGACGAAGCCATGGTGCGGGAACTGGCAAACGTCGTCGGTGCGGCGCATTTGACGACGCTGGACGACGACGACGGTCGATTCGCGATGCATCACGCGGCGGCGCACGGACACGCGAACGTCGCGCGAGCGTTGGCGGAGATCGGGTGCGACGTGAACGCGGTTGACGAGTGCGAAGGCAGCACGCCGTTAATTTTGGCGGCGTGTTTCGAGCGAGCGGAGGTGTTCGACGCGCTGTTAGATCTCGGCGCAGACGTCACGGTGCGGGATTTCGGGAACGCCACGTGCGCCGGACACCTGGCGCAGCGCGCGCCGCGGATGAACGCGCAACTGGCGCGCGTTCTGAAAATCGCCGGACCGGGCGGGTGCGGTCGATTGAAACGCGGCGAAAAGTCCTATCTGACGAAGAGGAAGAGCCTGAAGAGAGAGCTCGAATCTTTAGACGTTCAGAGTCTCGTCGACGTGGCGGTGTACTGGCGCGCGAACGTTCGAAGCGCGGGATCTCCGCCCGAAAAGGCGAAACTTGTCGACCTGCTCCTCGCGTGCACTCCGTAAACGCCGAGCGCGTCGCGAGCGGCGGAACTCGCGACATCTTTCATAGTAACCAATAGTACTATTCATTGTGGTCACGTAGTGTAGTGTCAATAGCCTGGTAGCGTCGATCATCATTTCGTTCCGTCTCGTCGTCGTCTCTTTCTCCGTCATCTTGTCCCGACGCCGCGAACCCCTCCCGACGTCACCTTTGAACGCGCCAACGTCGCCCGGCGCGTTCAATCGGTGGGGAACTCAATCGAACACTCATCATGCACGGCGTGTCCACCTCGAAGCGCGTCGTCGTACTGTACGCGTTCGTCATTCACTTGATTTTCGTCTACAGCACGTTCGACGTTCACTTTCAATCGCCGCTCGTGCAGGGCGTCGAGCGATCTCGGACCGTGATCGAGGCACCGGCGAAGCGGTTGGTTATTTTCGTCGCGGACGGTGCGCGCGCGGACGCCGCTTTTCGACGAGGTAGCGCGAGGCACGTGCAAGAGAGGGCGGAGCGCGGCGCGTGGGGAGTGTCCCACGCGCGAGCGCCGACCGAGTCGCGACCGGGACACGTGGCGCTGTTGGGAGGGTTCTACGAGGACCCGAGCGCGATCACGAAAGGGTGGAGTGCGAATCCGGTCGAGTTCGATCACCTGTTGAATCAGAGCGCGAACGCGTGGGCGTGGGGGGCGCCGAGCGTGGTGCCACTTTTTAGCAACGGCATTGAGCACGCGCGACAGTTTAGCTACGATGAAGCGCTGGAGGATTTCGCGAGCGCGAACGATCATGGAGCTTTAGATGAGTGGGTATTTGAAAGGGTCACGAATTTTCTTTTGAAGGAGGCGAATGCGAGCGAGAGTAAAGCGCTCGAAGAGGATGGGAACGTGTTTCTGTTACACTTGCTCGGATTGGATTCGAGCGGACATGCGCACAAGCCTTACTCGAAAGAATATTACGAAAATGTGCGAATAGTTGATGAGGGCGTTCGGAAGGTGGAGGCGGCGTTCGCCGAAAAGTTTGGAAATGACGAGAAAACTGCATTCATTTTTACCGCCGATCACGGCATGTCGAACAAGGGCGCACATGGAGACGGCGATCCTGGATGCACAGAAACTCCGCTCGTGGTTTGGGGGGCTGGAGTGGCGCAAGGGTTATGGACGATTCCGGGCGCGTGCCGAGGAACGCCGAAGACGCCGACGGAATGGGGAATGAATCCAGAAACACGATGCGATGTGGACCAAGCCGACGTGGCGCCGTTGGGAGCGGCTCTCATCGGTCTACCACCGCCGCGTCATAACTCTGGACTACTTCCGAGCACTTATTTAAGCGAGGAACCGAAGAGTTTGCGATCTTCGGCGACGATAGCGAACGCTCAGCAGTTGTTGGCACTGCACGATTTGAAGGCGGCGCGCACGGAAAAGCAGGCGTTGAGCGCCATGTACTCTTTCAAACTTCATCCAGATATGGCGAGTATTTCGTCAAAGGTGGATGATTACATCTCTCATTTTGCAAACGGTCGGCATGAAGCGGCGATGCACGCGGCGAGCGACGTCTCGCGCGCGTGTCTTCGGGGACTGCATTACCTGCACACGTACGACCAGACGCTTCTGCAAACTGCCGTCGTGGCTTGTTTTGCGACTTGGATGATCTCTCTTGCTGTGAATCTGATTCCTCGTCACAAGACGGACTACGAAACGCCGACTGGCCCAAAATTAGTGATCACTTTGATTTATTTAGCCGGATTAGCTGCGGTCCTCATCATACGGCGCTCTCCGATCACGTACATGTTATATTTTGGTCTTCCTGCATATTTTTTACTTGGCACGATGAATACGCTAGGCGTGGTCAAGATGGAGAGTATTACCGCGATCGGGATCGCAAAGGCGTGTGTGGGAGCGCTGGGCGCTTTCGTCGTCGCTGAAACCATATGCAATGGTTTCCACGATCGCGTCGTGTTCACATATGCGTTTGCTGTCTCGTCGGTACTTTTGGTTATTCTCGCGACGAGTCTACTCGCAAGACGAGATTTCTTGAACGCGACGAAGGCAATCGTGATGGCCGTGAGTGCGGCCATTTTGGCTCCGTTCACGACATTTTCTGTCGAACTGGAGGCGAACACGTTGATGATTATTTATGGTTTGCTTGCGAGTTCACTCCTAGCCGCGACAGCACACTTTGTACTTCGTCCGCTCAACCTGTTTCAAGATGACCCATCTGATCACAATAATCAGCGCCCTGGTCAACGGGTCTTCGTGATTCAGATCTTCATCGCGTTTTTGACGAGTGTTTTGGTGTACGCCGTGGATGATTTGCAGCGAAACAAACTCGCCGTTCCTTTGTGGCTGCATTTCGCGGCTTGGGCAATCGCGCTGTCGTCGCCCATTCTCCCGATATATTCTCCGCCGAGAACTCTTCCGAGATTGGTGAGCGTGTTCCTCGGTTTCGCGTCGACGTACGGACTCTTTTCGGTGTCTTACGAATCGCTCTTCTACGCCTGCCTCGGGTTATGTCTCCTCGCGTGGATCGTCTTGGAACGCGGCTTACAGCCGACGACGTCACACAACTCGAAAATATACACGCGAGCAATCGCCCCCGGGGACCTTCGACACGCCGCCGTCTTCTTATTCCTCATCGACGCAGCCTTCTTCGGCACGGGTAACATCGCATCCATCGCATCCTTCGACCTCAGCAGCGTGTACAGGTTCACCACGCGATTCAACCCGTTTCTCATGGGCGCGCTTCTCATGCTCAAGGTGTTGATACCGATGATCACCGTCGCCGTCGCCTTTTTGGCCGCGTTAAAATCTCAACGCGTACCAGCTTTCGAGTCCTACCTCTTGTTTCTCATCATGAGCGACGCGATGGCTGTCAGATTCTTCTTTCAAATCACCACCGCGGGCAGTTGGCTCGACATCGGCAGCAGCGTCTCGCGGTACGCGTTGATGGGCGCGCAAGTCGTCACCATACTCCCTTTTCTCGCCCTCGCCGACGTCTTCACCAGCGCGTTACCCATCAACGGCAAAACCCTCAGCGCCGTTCGCAAATCAAAGCGCGCGTAGACTCCATCAATCCATCCGTAGTCTCGTCTTGTGCGCGCGCGAAAGACGCGTCAACCCTCAGTCCCCGACCCCATGTCGTACTCGAATCCGGCGCCGCCGGGCCCGGAGGGCGACCGCGCGCCGCTCGCGACGAACGATGACTTTCGTCGCATGCTCGCCGATCGCGAAACGCAGATGAAAGCGCGCGCGGCGGGGAGGGACGCGTCCGGGAAGTCGACGACGAGGAGGAAGAATGCGTCGGGACGACCGCCAAAGAATCGACCGGCGGTGGGGACGGATGCGTACAGAGATCGCGCGAAGGAGCGCCGCGAGCGAGAGGACGATGATGTGGTGGGATCCGACGCGCGCGACGTCGAAATCGCGCGCGGGGTGTTCGAGAGGGACGGAGGAGGAGGAGGAGGAGGAGGCGAGGACGGAGCGACGAAGGAGGCCGAGTTCACTCGGAAAAGGTCCATCGAGGAGAGTAAATACTTGGGAGGGGACGTGGAGCGCACGCATTTGGTGAAAGGTTTGGATTTTGCGCTGTTGAACAAGGTTCGAACGGACATCGAAGACGCGAGAGCGATGAAGGAGGAGGAAAAGATTGAGCGCGAGGAAGAAGCCGGAGCGACGCGACCACCCAAGGTTACGTCTAAAACGGCGCGAGCGCTGCACGAATTCCTCACCAGAGGTACCATGACTCGTGGTAAATTTCGTGAATCGTTCGCCTCGGGCGCGGTGAGCTATAGTTTCGATTTATCGGCAAAGTCGAAGCGCGATGTGCCGACGACGTTGCTGAAATCGACGGACGACGACGGCATGGCGGGCGTTCGAGCTCTTCGTGCGTACGTGGATCCGAAGAAGGACGCGTCGCTGCTCACTCGCTTGGGGAAATTGATGCATTACCTGAAACTCGGGTCGACGAAGGCGATTAAGAAATTTAGGCGAGACGAGCGAAAGGCTGCGGAGGAGGCCAAGGCGGCGCAACACGCCGAGGCGGAGGCCAAGGCCAAAGCGGAGCAAGCGGCGAAGCAGCCGCAGGGTGACGCATCGAGCGATGAAGATGTTTTTGCGGACGTGGGTAAAGATTACGAGCCCTCGTTGGAGCCTCAAACGAAACCAGTGGGTGAAAAATCCAAATCATTTTTCGGCGATGGTCTCGCCGGCGGCGAAGCGAGCGCGCCAGCTCCCAAGGCGAAAACGATCGCCGCCGACGATTACGTCGAAGACGACGACGCGGACGACCGTCCCGTCAACGCCTTCGGGATATCGGGGGGTTATGACGAGTGTTACCCGGGATATGACGTGGACGTGGACGATACGGGTGGCTTTGATAAGCGTCGAAACGCCAAGGACGAAGGAGACGCCGAGGGTGGAGACAAAGAATCGGAAAAGAAGGAAGCCCTTCGAAGGAAACGTCAAATGGGCAACGAGTTGAGCAAAATTCGTTCGATGATGAAGGATAAATTCGGCGATAAGGACGACGTCGCGTTCAAGGAGGATCGCAAGCGAAGAAAAAAGTAGACGCGTAGAGCAGTAGACGAGTGTAGACGCACACCGCATAGCCAGACCGACGATGCGCGCCCCCGCCTCGTCTTCCATCGCCGGCGGCGCCTTCCCGACCGCGCGCACTCGCGCGTTCGACGCGCGTCGCGCGCATCGGTGCGCCGCGAACGCGCCGTCCGCGTCGACGTCGAGTTCTGACGCCCGCGAGAGTCCCGAAAAAGTGCGCCGGGAGATGTCTCGTTGCTTTGATTTGGTCGAGCGCCACGGTCGTGGAGCGGTGTATTTAGGCTCGGCGCGCGTCGGAGAGACGCATCCGCACTATGATCGATCGCGTGAGCTCGCGCGCGAGGTGGCGACGACGTTGGGGTGCACGACCTGGTCGGGTGTAGGTCCGGGCATCATGGATGCGGTGACGCGCGGCGCGCTCGACGCTGGGAAGACGGCGGCTGGATTCATGATATTACTCGAAGCCGGGGGCGCTCGTCAGGAGACTCGAGTGCACCCGTATTTACCGCCTTCCGTGTATTTGAACACGAGCTTCTTCAGCGCTCGAAAACACGGACTCGTGGACGCGGGCGTTCGCAGAGACGAGAGCGAAAAAACGGCGTTTTTCGCGCTTCCCGGAGGAGTGGGAACCTTGGATGAGATCTTTGAAATCCTCGCTCTGTTGCAGCTGAAGCGCATCGGAAGCGCGCATCCGGTACCGTTCATCGTGATGAACTACGATGGGTGCTACGATGGGCTGTTAGCGTTTTTACAGCGCGACATGGTTGAATACGGCGCGCTCAACCAAGACGAGTTGAACCCGTTCTGGGTGGTTTGCGAGACGAACGAGGAAGCCCTGGCGCACTTGAAGCAGTTCTATTCGTGTTGAAGCAGTTCTATTCGTTGTGATACACATGTAGCTACAGTGAGTACTATCCTAAATTTTATGAAAATATGATGCGCTCACACCAAACTGGTACGAGAAGCCAACCGAATAAAGCGGGAGCAATTCTTCTCGCAGATAGAAGCGCCGTCGTGGCGACGGCAATAATCACCGCCAAGAAGAACCGCGCGTAAACGACCAAGTCGTTCGCGACGATGGGATCCAAACCAAGAGGTTGCGTTTCGCTCAAGGATTCTTGCCCTGTGCTGAAATCAATCAGCTCGCTGGAGGAGACGTCGACCAACTGAACTCTCCACGTCACGTCAAAGAAGCCCAATCGTTCCACCAGTATCAACAAAGCGACGTGTAGCAAATACGCGTACAACGATTGCGCGCCGAAAGCGGCGAATTGTCTGAAAATACGCATCGGCGTTGATCGATGACCGTCACGAATCTCGTACGTTCGTCCGACGTCGTCGTTCGCTTTGATGATGGCACTCTCGGCGTTTGGAAACAGCGAGAAGAACGCCGTGATACAGACTAGTGTCCACAGGTACATGGTCAGCTGAATCAATCCACCGTAAGTAGCTGTGTCCTCCGCATAGACGCGACTGTACGCGGCGTGACCTTTCCACATGGAAATGCTGTGTTCTTTCCAACTCAGAAGGGCCGCGACGACGCTCATCGCGACGATGCCGACGAAAGCCATTGTTTTTCTCAGCGAAGTGTTCGCTGCGGGAAAGAAGGTGTTTTCTCTGCGCATCAATCCACCGAGTAAAAAGTAAGGCATCAACACGACGGTGCGCATCAACGACATCTTTTTCCCCATGGACGTGTACCCGGCCAACGCGCCGGCGACGACGTGGAGGAAGAGAGTTCCACGCAACTCCAACGCGATGGGCGCCCAGAGTCGGCAAAAGAATAGAGTGATCAAATACCAGAGGTGAAAAAACGGTTTCGACGCGTCCCAAGTCATCGGCGAGAACCACGGATCATTTCGCATGAGCCAAAAGTTCTTGGTGAACTCGCCGTCGACTCGCAACTCTGCCGTCGAAAAATACAGCTCTCGCACCGTCAACTCCTCCGCGTTCGTCAGGTCTTGCCCCCCGTACAACTCTTTATCGAAATACAATCGACTGTACACCAATCTGTACGCCAACTCCAACGCCAAATACGGCAACAGTATCCGCGTCACCAACATCCTCCGAGACCGTCTCTCTCTCCTCACCGACTCCGTCTCGGATGAATCGCCGTCCTTCGCACCGAACGCACCGAGGTCATCGTCCCCGACCGCGCGCGACCCCGATTCCCCGCTCGATTTCGTCACCGACGGCGTCGCGGTGAAATATCCCGAGAGCAACACAAACGCCGGGACGTGAAACTGATACATCCAGTGCGCCATCGCCAGCGCCCCGGCGTTCCCGATCGCTACGAACGGTTCTATGAAGTGTCCGATCGCCACCAACGCCACGAGCGCGTGCTTGATCGCGTCCAATCGCGCCTCGCTCGCGCCTTCGCTCGCCAACACCTTCATCGTCATCGTCCTTCGTTCGCCTCCGCGCGCCCCCGTCCACGCCCCCGTCCACGCGCGCGCCACCTTTCGACCCCGTTCGACACGAACGCGCGTTCGAGACGTTTCCTCGCGCGCGCGACCCCTCGCGCGCCACCGTCGCGCTCTGCCGCGCCGAATCGTGTCCTTCGCACAAGATATCTCTGCCCTTTCACCAATCACGACTCAAAACAAGGGGACTCCACCCCTCTCGGACCGACCGGGCGCCCAATCGGTCCCCTCCTCCTTCGCCGACGCCGCCGCCGACGACACACCGCGCCGACGCGACCGCGATCGGGACCGGGACGTCGATCGCCGTCTCGCGCTCGCGCTCGCGCGCGCGCGCGCGTCGAGGCGCGAACGCGACGCGCGCGCGCGGACGTCATCCTCGCCGACCGGAATCATCCGCGTCAGCCCACCGCGCGAACGAACCGACGCTCGCGCGCGCGCGTCGAGGCGCGAACGCGCGCGAGGCGACGCGGTGATGTCGACGTCGACGTCGACGTCGAGCATGCGCACGCGCGCGATGTACGTCGTCGTGAATCTTCCGTTCGGCGCGAGCGCGGAGAAGGATGACGCGGCGGCGGCGGAGGCGCTGCGAGACGACTCGAGGACGATGCGGCTTCGGTTTCGACGGGCGAGAGGGAGCGGATGGGACGGGAGGGACGGTGGAGCGGTGATGGCGGTGAATGGACGCGCGGTGGTGAACGGGGAAGAGGCGGTGGTGACGCTTCGACGAGAGCGCGAGGGATGCTTCGTGAGCATGGACGAGGTGACGTTCGCGGAAGACTTTGAGTACGAGCTGACGTGGGAACGCGAGATGTGGGCGACGGGACGCGGGAGGAGGAACGATGCGGACGATTCATGGACGATGACCATGACGCACGCGTCTTTGTCGAGGACGTTGTCGCTCGAGGCTGAACGGGCGGCGCCAAAAGCGCCCAAGGCGTGCGAGGTGGAGTTGGCCGTCGTCGACGCCGCGAAGAGCGAACGCGTGTGTTTGGTGAATCACGTGTCAATTCCGATCGAGAAAATCATTCGTCCGCGACGACGAGGGACGCCCACGGTGGTGGGAGAGACGAGCGCGATTTTACCCGTGATTGATGAACACTCGCACAGCGTGAACGCGGCAACGGTGATTGTCGAGGCGACAAAGGTCGCGAATCATTCGCACAACGCACACGCCGCTTGGAAAGCACCGTCGATTCTTGGGGGTGGGGAGATGGATAATCTCGCCATCCTTGGTCGAATGCGTCAGAGATACGAATCGATGATGGAGTATCAGGACGAATATCCGGGCGAGGGGACCAAGTTGAGCTGGTTTGATGCTTCGCTTCGTTTGGGCATCGGCGTCGGATTAGGAACGGTATTAGGCTTGGGTTTGGGTGTCGGAGTCGTTGTGAACGGTTTTCGACGACTCGGGGCCGGTCGACTTCCCGCGACACGAAAATCAAAGGAAGACGACGAGGCTTTGGACTTGTGAGCGCGAGCGCCGTAGGACTCGCTCGATTGTTGTTGTAAAAGAAGACTGTACTGTACTGATGGGTTTCAAATTTCATGTGTTCGTACTATAGGGCACTAGGGTAATAGGCGTTGGCAATGATCGTTTGTTCGTTCTTATATCTACGAAAATTCCAATTGATGCAACAGCTGCACCAACCACTTTTGCGTCGCGACGTCGTCCTTGAGGTACGCCGTAAACGCCGGATCCCGCAACTGATCCGGGAAGCACTGTCTCAGGCAATCCCGCGCGCGTGGATTATCGCTCAATCTCAGATAGCATCGAATGATGTGTTTAAGCAAACGCACGCTCGGCTGCTCGGCGAGCTGCGTGACCATCCCCCCTAAAACCGTTCCCACCGCGTAACACCGCTCCGCCGTGGCGCAAATGTACGACAACCCCACCTCATCGCTCAAAATCTTCTGCACGATGAACGTCGCCACGGTCTTGCTCAGTTCGCTTCCCAACTCCATCGTTCTCAGGCACAGCGGTATGATCTCCGTGCTCAACAAAAAGTTAATCCCCTCCGTGTCGTCCATCTTCACCAGCGCCCCGATCACCCCGAGCGAGGTCAATCGCAGGTACTCGAAGGGTCTCGTCTTGCTCACCGTGTTCAAAAATGGGTACAAGAAGAGCGGTATGTGCGCCGCGAGAAACAATCCTCGCGTGTCCGGATGCGACGCCACGCACTGCAACAACGCCAGCGCGTTACACACTCGATTACTCGCGTGATTCGTCAAACTGGGAGGATTGAGCAGCGGGTAAATGGCGACGATCTCTTGTAACAGCGCCGGTACGACACCGAAGGAGAACCACAGCGTCGGCGCGAGATCGGCAAACATGTCTCTCTTCTTGCTCAGCTCCAACAGCGCGTTCTCGCGCGTCTCCGGGTCCTGAAGCGCGGCGACGAGGGCTTCCATCTGCGACGTCGCGGACGGCGTCGTCGTCGTCATCTCGTCCGTCCGCGTCCGCGCGTTCGCTCGCGATCGAACGACGTATCGACGCGTCTATCTCTTCTCTCTGTCTCTACCTCTCCGCGCGCGCGCGCTCGACGCCGAGCTGCGATCTGACGACGATGAATGATGAATGTTGAAAGATGATTGAACGTCGTCGCGCCTCACATCTTCGCGTCGCGCGTCGACCGTCGACCGCGCGATGGGTCGAGCGACGACCGAACGGTGCGCGCGCGCGGCGGCGACGCTGGCGGCGGTGGTGACGCTCGCCGCGACGTTCGCGCGCGCGAGGGGGGAGACGTGGTTGCGCGCGGTGACGGAGAACGGGCGCGTGCGAGCGATCGAACGGGCGGAGATGGGTGGAAGCGAGTGGCGGAAGTCGTGGGAGAGAGATTTGAGCGTCACGGAGCGACACTCGTTCTCGGCCCAGCAGCTCGGGGTGCTGTTCGCGAAGCAGGAAGAACCGACGGCGGTGGAGTACGACGAATTCATGCGCTCGTGGGTAGACGCGGGGGTGTCGAGCGAATTCGATCGTCGAGAGCTCGTGGAGGCGGAGGAGGAGGAGAACTCGGGTGAGCGGGACGAGTTTTCGACTGAAGACGGGGAAGAGGAGGAGGAGAAGGGGAGCAATAGATTTTTTACTCGAAGCATCACCAGCGCTTCGATGCAGCACATCCTGAATAAATACGGACGCACCGTGGAGAGCGCGATGGATGTGATCAAGAAAAGACTGCAGATCGATCCGAACAATCCATTCTTATTGAACGATCTGGGATTGTGTCATCGAATCTTGGGAGAGAATAGAAAGGCGGCGGAATGTTTCTCCAGGGCGTTGAGAATAGTCAAGCACCCGGATTTGTATCGATTGCTCGGGACGTCGCTCATGGTGACCGATCGAGTTGACGACGCGTTGAAAACGTTTAATCAAGGCGCTGCGATGTTTCCGGACGACCCGTCCATTCTGTACAGTATAGCCTTGGTGCACGTTCAGCTTGAGAATTGGCGTGACGCAGTCGCCGTTCTCGAAAAGGTGACGCACCACGATCCACACTTTGCGGGGGGGATGGCGCACGAACACCTACTCACGGCGACGAACAACTTGCGCATGCAATCGTCGGTGAGATTAGAAGCAGGAGTGTTCGTCATGTTCATCATCACGATCATCATGCTCGCGTGGATGAAATATTCGCGATGGCAACAGCGTTCGAGGAAATCGAATCATAAAAAAATCAAGAGAAAATAAAATGACGTCGCAGTGATGTTACATTGTTTGTGTAATACGAGTAATAGCGCTTAGCTGTACCACTTTCTAATTTCCGAACAACTGAACCGACGGATTCAAGTAGACGTGATACGCGAAATCCGGATCAAACACAAACTGCGGGAACCAATCCTCCGAGGGATCGAGGAGCTTGTGCCAAAACAAGACGATCCACGGACCGACGGAACCGAGGACGACGTTGAGCCAGATCGCGTACTTCATCGGCATTTGTTTTCTCCATCCGAGCGTGGAGATGAAAATCAATAACGCCACGGTGAGCGACCCCGTCGTGCCCTTGACGAGGCGCAGGTGGAAATCGCTATCATTAAACGCCTGAGAGGTGTGCCAAAATTGTTCCGGACCGAGCATCGTGTAGAGCGCCATGTAACAGTTATCGAACACCGCCGCGGCGGCGTTCAATCCAACGTACGTCAGCGTCGCGGCGTCGGGCGTCATTCGACCGAGTCTTCGTCGAGATCCCGCCGTCACCTTTGCCCAAAGTCCGTCCGCGTCGGCGGGTTTCGGCGTTAACGCTAGCACGAATTCTGTCGATTCCCAAAGTTTGGCGAACGAAAAGTACCAATACGGCATGACGGCCCAAAACATCCAATCCGGAGCGTCGGGTTGGGCGCTCCACGCGATCCAAACCACGCCTTGGAACGACGCGACGAAAGAGTAACCGAGTTGCATGGCGTATTTACCCTCCTTGCTCGCCTTGAAAATGTTCATGAGAGGTCCGTACGACAACGCGTTCGCCATGAACATGGCGCTGCTCACCCACATCCACGTCCAACCCGGGCTTTCGCGATAAATTCTCTCCAATCCCACGGCGTAGAGCGCCATCGCGAGCCCCCCAGCGCCGGTGACGACGTGAATCCAACTCGCGTTAGTTCTCGACTTGCGAACGATGGGATTGCCTATCGGTCGAGGAATCGCCGACGATCTCCACAGCGCGTACACCGTACCCACGGTGAGCAAACCAAGAAAGCTATCCTCGATGATCCCACCCAACCCCGGGGCGTGATTCTCCACCAACCCCGTCGCCGCGCCCGCGAGCGCGTTCGTCGTCGCCTCGAGCGCCGACTCCGGTCCGCCCAACGCACCCACCTCCGCCGCGATCGCCAACGCCGTCACCGCCAACACCGCCGTCTCACGCGACGATCCATCATCATTACCACCTCCACCGCGCTTCCCACCACCCTCGCGCTTTCTCTCCTCGACGTTCTCCGTCGCCGCCGCCGCCGCCGTCGCCGCCTTCTCGACGCGCGCCTCCGCCTCGACGGGCTCCACCGTCACCGCCACCCCACCCGAGTCACCGTCCGACGCGCGACGCGCGACCGCCCTCCGCCGTTCGCCCACCGCCCCCACCGCGCGTCCGTCGACCCGAATCACCGTCGAACGCGTCCTTCGCCTCGACATCGACGCCGGCTTTATCCGCATCGTCCCCGTCGCGCGCGTCCCCGCCCGCGTCCTCGTTCGTCCACCGCGAGCGCTCGAGTCCGCGCGCGCGCGCGACGACATCATCATTCGATCGATCGACGCGCGCGCCACCGCTCGATCGCGCCGAGTCGTCGTCTCCCGCGCGTCGACCGACGACCCGACGGCGCGCGCGCGCGCGGACTGACTACAATAAGGGGTCATGACTCGTCATCGAGTCCCTCACGCGCGTCCGCGCGATCGCGCCCCCGTCCCCGTCGTCGCGCCTCCTCCGCAGACGCGCGCGCGTCGTCCGCTCGATCGGCGACATGGCGACGAGGGAGGTGTGCGTGCGATTGCTCAACGATCCCACCGAGTGCGTGGCGATCGATCTCGATCGGTTACCGAACGACGCCGAGGATTGCGCCGGCGTGTTGCAGGCGGAGCTCGCGCCGCTCGAGTCGTGGATCGAAATCGCGGAGGCGTACCTCGCGCGAGGGGATGAACGCGGGTTTAAGACGCTCATGGAGATGGTGTGCGCGCCGGGTGCGTAGGCGCGACGCGAGCGAGGCGACGGAGACGCGCGCGGAGAGAGGGCGAGGGGGGCGAACCGCGGATCGAATGAAGGCCGGCGAGGGCAGAGGGAAGAGATCTCGCGGGGGAAGACGGGCTCGAGGAGCGTTCGGAGGCGTGTGTGGAGGGAAAGGGGCGATGGGGGGAGAGTGGAATCGGTGATCTGAGCGAACTCGAACGACTGACGACGGTGGATGACGATGGGGTCGACGACGCTCGACGCAGAGATTGAACAAATTTACGCGGATCAGCGGTACGGACGCGCGGCGGTGCTGTGTCTGTACGCGTCATTTTGGGTGAATAAGGGCGCGCAGGAGACGGACAGAGTGACCAAAGAGGAGTGTTTCATCAAGTCTGGTCAGTATTTGAGCTCTGCGGCGGCGATTCATCGCTCGCCCGAACAGGCGGTGGTCATCGGCAGGGCGCACTTGGCGTTCGCTCGCGGAGAGACGAGCGAGGGGGAGAAGCTCGTGGACCAGGCGCTCGGATGCAAGGACGGCGGTCGGGATAACATCGCGCCCATGCTGTGGAAGGCGAAGATACTGTACAAGAAGGGCAAGTATGGAGACGCTTTGACCTGGTATAAGCGCGCGTTGCGTGCGTTTCCGTCGGCACCGGCACCGGTTCGTCTGGGCATCGGAGCGTGCCAGTACAAGCTGGGTGACTTTAAGACTGCGAAACTCGCGTTTACGCGAGTGCTCAAACTGGACGATCAGAACGTTGAGGCCATGCTCGGTTTAGCGCTCTGTGAGTTGAGTTTGCACGACATTCGTAGTCAGCAACACTTGGATTCCGTCGCCGCGGCGATGCGTCTCTTGGAGCGCGCGTTCCTTCTCGACCCGCATAATCAAGCGGTGAACAACGTCATCGCTGATAACTTGCTCATGGCGGAAGATTACGAAAAGGTTGAAAAGCTCACGCGATTGGCTCTTCAAAACAACGCCGAGACTCCGAGAAACCGCGCCAAGGCGGCCTTCAACCAGGCGCGAACCGCGCACGCGAAGGGTCAAATTGCACAGGCGCAGGCCATGTACTTGACGGCGACAAACCTCGACGAACACTACGTTCCGCCTTACTTTGGGTTGGGTCAAATCGCTCTCTCAAAGGGCAATGTGAAGCTCGCTTGGAACTACATGGACAAGGCGCACGGCGAATTCGGTGAGTCCATGACTGTGACCAGAATGTTTGCGCACCTGTGTGCGTCCACTGGAAGAAGCGAACAAGCGGCGGAAATGTTCCGTGAAGTAGTCAAGCAAGGTGGTAGTGACCTTGACGCGATGTTAGAACTCGGAGAACTCCTCGAGACTCAAGATCCCAAGGCGGCTCTCAGAGCTTACACCGCGGCTCTTAAAATTTTAGCCTCAAGAGACGAGGAAGGACCGATCGTAGCGATTCAAAACAACGTTGGCGTGCTCAACGTGCAGCTAGGCAAGTTTGAAGAGGCTCGTGAGATGTTCAACAAAGCTTTGGATGCACTCGGCGGCGTTGCCGATCAACTCGCTGGTAAGCTAAAGGGTGCGAAAGCGAAGAAGGCTTTGGCCCCGGGAGTCGCGCCGGTGGCGTTCAACTTGGCGTTATTAGAAGAACAACAAGGCAACGCGAGTGCCGCCGAGGCACGCTACAACGCGCTCTTGGTGGCTCAGCCAGACTACGTCGATTCCATCTTGCGGCAAGCCAAGATTCGCGCCGACCGCGGAGACTTTGACTTGGCGCTCGAACGCACAAACGAGGCGATCACGGCGAAGGCTGATAGCGCCGACGCGCTCGCTCTCGCAGGTTGGGTGTTGCTCAAGGCGAAGCGTTGGACCGAAGCTGAGCAGCAATTCGCTGCACTGCGCGCATTGCCCAAGCCAGACGCTGCGCCGAATGCGAAGGAGAAGACGTTGACGCACGATGAGTACGCGATGATCAGCGCCGCGAACGCAGCGTACTACAGCGCCATCAAAGAGGGCGTGCTCAAGCGTAACGATGCCAAGGTCATGAAGCGCGAGGAAGAGCACTACGAACGCGCGTACTCGCTCTATCAGAAGACTCTTCAAAAGAATGGAATGAACGTCTACGCCGCCAACGGTTTGGGTATCGTACTCGCCGAACGCGGACGAATCGACGAAGCGAAGACTGTCTTCCAACTAGTTCAGGAGGGCATGGCGGCGAAGGGTTCCATCAACCCGGACATTCTCATCAACCAAGGCCACGTGCTCCTGGCCAAGGCGCAGTACGTGCAAGCGGCCAAGCTCTACGAGCGCGCTCAGAGCCAGTTTTATTTCAACCAGAATGAAAATGTGATGCTGTACCAAGCGAGAGCGCAGTATGAGAACGGTAACTTGGAAGAAGCGCGTAAGATTCTTCGCAAAGCGTTGATGATCGCGCCGTGGAACCACAGAATTCGCTTCAACTTGGCGTACGTCATCCAAGAGGTGGCGCAGCGCACGTTGAATAGAACGATGAAGAGCACGAGTTCGGATGGGCGCTTGGCGCAAGTGGAGAGCGCGATCGAAGACTTGACCTTGGCACACAAGCTCTTCGAGCAGCTTCAAGCGCTCGGCAACCAAGCCGAGTTTGGCTTTGACGCCAAGCGCACGAGCGTCCACGCGTCCTTTTGCAAGCAAGCGCTCGCCAAGTCAAAACCACACTTGGAAGCGGCGCAAAAGGAAGAGGCCTCCATCTTGGCGGCGAAGAACGCGCAGCTCACCGCACGTCGCGCCGCCGAGGAGGGTCACGCCGCGAAGAAGGCTGCCGAGCAGTTGGCCAAGGAGACGCACGCCAAGGAGCTCGAAGCCATCGCCGCCGAGTCCGAGCGTCGTTTCAAAGAGAGCCAAGCGCGATGGATGGCGGATCGAGCCGCCGAACGACCGACGAAGAAAGGCACCAACGGTCTCGGCCCCGCTCCCGTCGGCGAGGCCACGAGCGACCTCTCCGACGACGACGACGACGAACCCGCGCCGACGGAGCGTCCGCCGCCCACGGCGGAGGAGCTCGCGCGCCAAAAGGAAGCCCTCGCCGCCGCCGGTCTCGGCGACAGCGACGACGAAAACGACGAGGACGACGACAAAAACGACGACAAAAACGAAAACAACGCTCCCGACGACCAAGACGCGTCTCGCAAGCGTCCCGCCACCGACGTCCCCGATTCCGTCCCCGCCGCCCCCGCCGCCGCCGCGCCGGCGAAACGCCGCCGCCGCCGCGCCGCCGTCGTCGACGACGACGACGATTGATCCTCACCCCACCCTCACATCACCCCCCCGCGCGTCTCTTCGCCGTCCTCACCGCCGTGTAATCTCACGTCACCGATGTCTAGCCCTCCCCCTCGTCCCTCGCGCCGTCCTCGGTCGTCCCGCGGATTCGATTTCAAACTGATGAGGAGAATTTCAAACCGTGCTCGACAGATGCGATGATGACGGACGACGCGCGCGTGACACGTCGACGCGCGCGCGCGAACGCTCGCGAGCTCGATCTGAGAAGAGATGATGGCGGTGGAGCCCGCGCCCGCCGGGACGTGCGCGACGGAGGACGCGGTGGACGTCGGCGTCGAGAGGGACGCGACGACGACGACGATGGATGCGAAGAGCGCGAACGATCGAGGCGACGAGGGAGGAGGAACGGACGAGGAGGACGAGGAGGAGACGGAGGAACGCGAGGAGGAGTATTTGGGAAGGATTCGTCGACGGGCGAGAGGAGCGGAGGTGGGTGAAGAGAGCGAGGAGGATGACGAGGAGGCTGGGGACGAAGACGACGTCGGCGGAGGCAGAGGCGCGAGGCGACGACGGTTGAAACGCGCGAACGGTGAGCGAGTGGTGCGAGCGAGAGGTGTGGAGAGTGATGTTGATTCGAGCGATTCGAGCGATCTGGAGGAGGAGGACGAGGAGTTGGTGATGGAGAGAAAGTACGCCGAGACGGGACGGTTGACGGATGAAGACGTCGAGGAGGAGGACGCCGAGGGAAAGCGCGAGAACGCGTTGGAGAGCGGTGCGTTCGACGATGAAGAGGCGTACTCGAGCGATTCGTCCGAGGGTATTCCGGTCGTGGACGACGTCGAGGCGCCGGCGAGCGGAGGGGGACGCAAGAAGACGAAGAAGCAACTCAAGAAGGAGCGCGAGGCGCTGCTCAAGGACCAAGAACGCATGATGAAAAAGGCGCAAAAACGAGCGCGATTTCCGGGATGGAACGTCGTTCCAGAGCGCATGTCGTATTTGCCGTTGATTGAAAAGTTGCGCGCCGCGCTGGCCAACTTACCGCCTCCGCCGAAAATGCAACCAAACGTGTGCAGACAGGCGCCGAAGGCACCGACGCCAGAGACGAACGCCGCGGTGGATGCGAGAGATGATGACGCTGAGACGCGGGCTGAGAAGGATCCAATTGAAATCGATATGGATTCCGACGAGGACGACGATGTCATGCTGAGAGAAATTCTCGCGAAGAAGATGGCTCCAAATCCCATGTCGGCTGTGACGAACGAACCCGAGAAACCCGCCGACGGCGCGACCGCCGCGGCTGGGGACGACGCCAATGACGAACGCGAAGAAGAGGAGGAAGACGACAGTGAGAGTGAGCTGTCGGAAGAAGAAGAAGACATAACGGAAGAAGAACAACGGTTACAACGCAAGGCGGCGAAAAAGTATTTCAAGGCGGACAGAAAGACGAAAGCAAAAGCTGGTGGGGAGCTATTCGAAGACGAAGCCGAGATGTCCGAGGACGGCGGTCACACCGATGATGACGATGATGACATTCGGGATGATGTGGATGACATCGCCGATGCCATCGACTTCCGAGAAGAGGCTGAAGATGAGCGACGTACGAAGGCTCGTACGCGTGCTTTCATGAACGATCAGCTGGCGCAGGACGATGCCGAACTGGAGAAGGCGAAGGAAGTGATTGCCAACGGCTACGGTCGTTTTGATTCAGACGATCGCTGGCAGCGCAGGAAAAAGAGTAACGGTAATGATGAGTCTGATGATGACATGGATTACGGGCCCGTCATCGAACGTCCCGAGGAAGCTGTGGAATTGTCTGATGACGATGACGGTGAATGGCGCGAGCAGGCCGCGAAACGGCGAGCGCTCCAGGAATCTTGTACACAAGAATCACTTCAATTACCGAATGCGTTCGAGAGTGTTGTCAGTCAAACTCTCTTTGCGGCGGTCAACGGGCGATCGAACTCGCTTCACATCGAATCACAGGAGGTTGAGGAGGGACCACTCGCCCGCGCCTCCTCCATGCCAGCCACACTCACGCGCTCAGGCAGTCAACACGGCGTTGCAAGTTCATCGATGCTCTCTCGCCAATCCTCCAAGACGTTTTTGGGTAAAAAGCGTCTGGCTTCAAAGGGAAGCAGTCTGATGCTCGGTAACAGCCAAGCGAGTCGCTCCTACGTGTTCGGTAGAAACGACAGCCAAAGTCAGTGGGGTACGGCAGACACGATGGCGACTTCTTTCAAGGAACTGGGTCGCGACGAGGACGCTCGAGCCTTTGGTGCAACTAATACCGCAAATACTGTCAGGAACAAAGATTCGGGCGGTAAGGAGACGAAGAGCAAGCAATCCCTCTTCGCGATGATGAGCCAAGGGGCAGACGAAAACACGACTAAACCAGACGTACAAAAAGCTTTGAAACTGGCGACACAGCGCAAGTAATGCGAGCGCTTCGAGACAGAATTATGCTTGTAATTTCGAGGCAAAGAACGGGACTTTTGATTGATATGAGGTGATCTCTACTGCAAACAATCAACTCTAAACACACTCCTCTTCACTAACGCTGAGAGTCACATCTAACCCTCGATTCTCTAACCACGTAGATACCACATACTAGCTGATTGAAACACAACCGATGAGCTCAAGCTCATTCGTTTACATTTCCATCTCCTTACCGACGTACGGCTTGGCCATGTTTTCATCATCCTTCGGGGTGTGGATGACGACGGTATCCGGGATCGGCGTCGACGGACCGTTGCGGCCCTTCGGATCGTGGTCGAGCATGATCTTAACGCGCATACCGATGGTACCTTGGCGAAGCAAAGCGTGGCGAGTGCAGGAGACAATGTATTCACGAACCGGGTTACCAGAAGAGATCATGTAACCATCACTAAACTTCATAGCCTTGGCACGCTGGCCACGAAGCTTACCAGAGACAACGACTTCCGCACCCTTGGCGCCAGCCTCCATGATGTAACGAAGCACACCGTAGCACGCGCTGCGTAGCGATAAAAAAACAAGTAGAATAAGATCAGTCAGTCAATTCATTCTTCGAAAGTCTCGCGGGATCAACACGCGTCACCCATTGCGACACAGCCTCAGTAGCAGCCACTCTCTCGGCTGACCCTAGCCCAACAGAGCTGCGTCGTCTCCACGAGCACCATCGCGTCCATTCTCGCGTAATCCGCAGGTGTAGTGCAGACTGGACCAACAATGGTTTGACCAGACGTGCAAGACAACTCGTTGTACGCTTCGAGATGAAAAGTATCAGCAGATACTACGTACCGTCGCACGGCGAGACCGCCGAGAAGCTTGTATCGCAAAGACTCGCACTGCGCAATCGCGCACAAACCACGGTTGTTCACCTTTTCCGCGTAGAGCTCAACAGTGCCTTCGGCGAAACCGAATCGGCGCTGCACGAGCGAGGTGAGCTCGCGAATGCGGCGACCCTTTTCCCCGAGCACGTTAGCCGTGCGCGTGGCGCGGATGATGATCTCTGTCTTCATCGGCGTAACGCGGACCTCAACGCCAGAGTATCCGTCTTCCGCGAGCTCACGGACGAGCATTTCGTTGAGTTCGGCGAAGAACACGCCATCGGCGACGAACTGTTAACGGTTACGAAGACACACGCGCGTCACTATCGTCAGTCTCTCATCCTCACCTCTACCCTTTTAGGGCTTTGCGTACACCACAACATCCGCGTCGATCGGGCGCACCGCCGTCCATCGCCGACGCTCGTACGACGAAAAAAAACGAATGATGACGACTTCTCGACACATTTTCCTTCGTTTCCAACGTCGAAAGATCGCCGCGCGCGGGCACGGTGACCATCTCCAGCCTCAAACGCTCCCGCGATCGATGGCTGGGCGAGAAACCCCACACGGAGCGCTCATCGCTCGCTCGCACGTCTCGCGCGCGACGTGCGTGTCGACGCGAGGATCGTCGTCGCGCGCGTGAATCTTTTCTTCAACGTACCTTACGCTTCTTGCTGATGTTGGCGGCCATGCTGTCGAAGTAGGCGTCGACAAAAGAGGCGGAGGCTGTCGCGCGCGCGCCGTGTCGTAGTCGTCGTCGTCGTCGAGGTTCGTGGTTTTGATGCTTTTTTTGGCTCTTCACTATGAAGTTTGGATTTTTGTAGGGTACTCTATCGGCGAGGGTCCTGACTGGTCAAATGGAGGAGGAGGGGGAGGAGGAAACTTTTCGCGCGCGAACTTGGCTAGTTGTAACACGAGTTTACATGCTGCTATGCTTTTTCGCTTTCCAAATCTTCGATGCGGCGAGCTTGAGAATCCAACATGGTTCTGAGATGCTGGATTCTGTCTCGAAGCTCGTCGCACTCCTCCTCTCGTTCGCCTATGACTTCCAACGCTGCGGCGTACCGTTTCTCCCAGTCAGAGTTCTTATCCCCATCGGCGAGCCGTTCTGAGTTCACGAGCTCGTTTGCCAACGAATCGCGCGTCTGTTCTAATTTCTTTATCTGATCTTGAGCGATTTGAAGCTCAGTCTCTCTCGCCGCAAGCTGACTCTTGAGCGTGGCGAGAGTATCGCGAACCATTAGACTTAAACCCGCTTCTCCTCCCGTGAGTAATATGGCTGGGGGCGGTGAAGACGTCGTGGAGTCGTTTGCCTTACCCTCTGTTTTGCTCGACTGTATCTCGTTCTGAGCAACCTTGACATCAGCCTCAAGTTTGGCCACGGTGGCAAGTAACTCTGCACGCTCACCATCCCAAGACTCAGCACTTTGCTTGTGCTTGCCACGCTCTTGCGCGAGAATTTGCTTCAAGTTGGTTTCGCGTTTCCGAGCTTCATCTTCTAGTACTGAAAAACGACCCTCTTGCTCGGCGAAAGACTCGCTAAATTTAGACAACTTTGCCGACTCGGCGACAGTTTCCGCCCGCTGGTCCTCGAGCTCAGCTTTCAAAGTATCGCACTCCGAGTTGATCTTCGCCAAGCGCTCGAGTGCGACTTGTTTCTCTTTTTCTGCTGATTCTTTTTCATCTATCGCTGCAGCTTCACGCTCTGCTGCGGATTCAGCCCTCGACTCAGCGTCAGCCAAACGTACCGCCGCAGCTTTCTGAGTCGCCGCCCAAGCCTCTGTGCTTTCGTTCGCCTGCAGCTGCAGTGCCTCGATCTGTCGAAGTAATGGTCGAGTGCTCTCCGGCATACGTCGAAGAAGTTCGTCATGGTTGCTTTCAGCAGCCTGACAACGCTCCTCTACAGCGGCGAGATCATTCTTAAATCTCTCCTCTTGGCGCTCTAAAGACGCATTTGATCGCTGCAGGGAGTGCTGCAAATCTGAAATCTGGTCCTTCAAGCTCTGCTCACGCTCACGCGAGCTCTTTAATTCACCGGCGAGTTCTTCACTACGCGCCATGTTTGCCTTCACCTCTACGTCGGTCAGCTCTTCCTTCGCTTGCGCTAATTTGGATAAATAATATTCTTTCTGTTCACTCAGCTGTGTTGTCCATCGCTGCTTCTCCGCACTGAGTTCCTTGTGAGTCGCATCTAAATCTTGCGTGAGCCGGGCGATGAATTCATCCTTGACCTGAATTTCTCCACTCGCGCCTTTCTGCGCCTCATTGCGCTCCTTCAGCTCTAGCCTAAGCTTCTTGATGGTTCCTTCCATATCAGCCTGCTTCTTACTCAGGACCTCACCCTCCGCCATGACTTCTTTAATTATTTCATCTTTTTCTTTAACCAGCATATCCACGCTGGTGTAAGCATCCGCTTGCTTTTTTAGAGTTTTACACTGAACCATCAACTCTTTTATCCGTGCTTCGGCTTCGACGAGCTTTTGCTCGGCTACGACGGCTCGTTCGGCAGACTCTTCTTGCTCAGCGTCCAACGTCGCGTATTGAGCCGCTCTGCGCGCGATCTCGTTCTCCCTCGCCTTGAGCTTATGCTTCACATCCTTCAACGCTTTGAGTGCATCCTCGTGACTGATATCATTCACGCTCATCTCGATCTCCTCCGCGTCATCCAGCTCCTCCGTCGCGACGGGCGGAGGAGGTGACCGGGGAGCGATTTTTGGCTCTGCGGGCAGTTTCGGCTCATACTCGAGCTTCTTCGCACCCTCGGTCTCTTTCACCGCCGTCGTCGCGCTCGGAACTGACGACGATACGTCCGGTTCGGCGACCTTTTCCTCACTCACCGAAGCGTCCGCGCTCTCGTCTCCGCTCGCCCGGGCGGCGTCACCCGTGGCATTCTTCCCCGCATCTTTCAACCCGAACGCCTCGTCCGCGCGGTGCTCCAAGTCTCTTGCCGCCTCACTCGCTCTCTCTGTGATTGCCTCCGCCATCGCCCGCACGTCCACGTTGTTGAGTTCGTTCAACGCCTCGCTCGCCCGCGCGCTGATCGTCGTCGTAAGCGAGTCAAAACTCCAGTCGTTCCCGGTGGTCCAACCCATCATGCTCGTCTCGAACGTCGAGCCACCGCTCGCGCTCGACGCCGGGGCATCCCTCGCATCTGTGTTTTCGCCCTCGGCGCTCGACGCGTTCGACGCCATGCCCCCGCGCCGTGCTCTGGACGCGGACCGGGGCCTCTGAGCGCTTTCGCAATTTCCACCGGCTGGAAGAGACGACAGTCGGGGACGCGCGGGACCGCGCGCGAGGGCGAAGGCGCGCGCATGACGGCTGATGATGAATTCGAGGACGCGAGCGGGGAGCAGGCGTCGGCGCTGCCCGAGAGAAAGAAGATGACGCGCGGAGACGCGCGACGATTAGGAGATGGGCAACAGTTTTGGTGTGTCACGAAGTGCTTCGTGCGAGAGGTGTTGGAGGGACGAGAGATCGCCGTCGTCGACGATTCGGTTGAGAATTCGGATGGTGAGTTAGTGCACGGCGAAGATGAGGGGTTGGCGAGCGAGATGTACGAACTTCGGCGCAGGGGTGGAGGAGTGAGTGTCCAAGCGGCGTCAGAGGAGACGCCTCGCGTGGTTCGTCGAGTAGAAATTTGCGGATTTGTCGTGGAGAGGCGCGTCAGAAAAGACTCAAAAATTATTTTCACGGTAGACGATGGATCCGGGTGCGTAGAGTGTGTGGTTTGGACTCAGGATGGCGGTGTGAGTGGAGAACAACTGGAAATGTTTGGGATCGGTGGCACGCCTGATGGAGCGGCGACAGTGGCCAAGGAAATTCGCGTCGGAACTCTCGCGTGCGTGCAAGGTAGAATAAGAGACTGGCAAGGACGTCGGCAAATCAACGTAGATGCGGTGCAGCCGGATCTTGATCCGAACGAAGAACTGTTGTTTTGGCTAGATGCATCCCGAAGTTGAGCTAGAGCTAGTGTATTGTTTCTAGATTTTTTCTACTCGGGTGCGAGTGCGCTACCTGCATCCGAATCATCCTCGCTGATTTCAGGCAGCGTTGCAGCCGTCTGCTGTATTTCTGTAGATCTTCTGGATCTAAATACTCCCTTTGCGGTTGACAGCCAGCCGCTCAAGATGCTCGTTGAAGTCTCGCTGAGGGCGGCACGTTTGGAGCGCTCTGCATCAAATGGAAGTTCAGGATCACTCGACGATTCTAGATTCGAGCTGTCCGAATCGGATGACAGTGCTTGTTTCTCTCGGCGCACTACTACTTTTTCCTGTGGACGCGTGTCCATATTTGACGCAGCTTCAGCGCGTGCAGATTCTAACCAACCTCGCATCATTGAAGCAGCAGCAGGGGACACAGCAGCGCGCTTCAGTGACGAGTTATCACTAGACTCGTGGGAAGATGATTCGCCTGAATCGTCTGAGAGGTTTGTTACTTCCTGTTGTGACTTTTTGCGGGATTCTCTCGCTTGTAACAACCAGGTTTGCATCACTGTTCTCGAAGACGGACTCATTTGAGCCGGTGTAGCATACTTGGCCTCGGTATCTGTGTCACTTTCTGATGAGAAGTCAGTCGACGAAAACACGCCTACTTCTTTCAGTGATGACTGCCTATTTGCGCGAAGTTGCTTAACTGCCGCCAACCAACCCATGAGTGCAGCTGAAGCGCCTTCGGACAAAGTGACAGTCGGGAACCTTTGCATTCCAGTCTCAGCTTCACTCTCCGACGTATCGGAAAGCATGAGAAGGTTCGCACCGCGTCCGGATGCTCGCGATCCCGCGTGCGTGAGCCAAATACGCATGATTTTATCAGATGACTCTGACAGCCTCACTTCTCCGAACTCATCTTCGAACTCTGAATCTGATTCTGACATCTCTCCGGCTCGCATTCTTCGTCGAACCGCCTTGCCCAGCTTGAGCCGTCTCGCCGTGCGTGGTGAGAGAATGTCTTGTAACTGGTCGATAACCCAATCCCTATTTTTCGACATGAACGCGTGACGGAACTGATCACTCGTCAAATCTGCGGTTGTGATATCCATGGCGCGTCCATCCGTGCTTTCGTCAACTTGTTGCATTTTTGGAGCGAAGAGAGTGGTGAAGTCTCCTTCGTCGAGCTCTTCTTCAATAATCATCTCACCTTCGGTGATGGATGAGGTGATTTTCCACAGTCCGCAGCGATCTGCAAGTACCATGGACAATCTTTTTACGGTGTACGACGCGCCTAGCACTAAAATGACGCAAACCCAAAAGAGAATATCTTCAAACATATTATAGTTTGCCCGAAGCATCATGGATAAGGCAAGAACAAACAAGAAAGAGCCAGCTCCACCGAGAGTGACGACGAAGTAGTATTGACTTGAAAAGCACATTTGATCAATGGCTCTTAAACCAGGATCGATCGATTCGTCGTATACTCGCTCAAGGCCTTTCCATCTTGACGTTCGATTGACGAAGCGGTACCGCGCATACTTGAGGTATTCGTATACTTTCCATCCATGAAACAGCTCTTGGATATTGAATGTCAGTACATCCATAATGATTTGGAACGGAAGGATGAAGACTGAAAATAGCAGATAGATCTGGAGATCCTCCTGTCTGAAACCGTAGAGGTGGGAAAGCCGTAATTGATCGTTGTAGTCCAAGAAAAAGTAGGTGAAGATGGGCGTCATGTAAACATTCGCAGTGTTTACACCGTATGCCGCGAGAAATCCCATCAAATCTTCAACTAGAGTGTCCTCAGCATCGACTTTCACTTCCTCTTCGATGTCGTCGTCGTCGTCGCCGAATTTAAACGGCAAAAGATCAAGAACGAAGTTGACCACATAACTGATTTTGTCGGGAAGCACAAGGGCACAGTATGCAATGAATGCATCCAAGTACACGTATTCAACCATACCCATGATTGTTTCGAAGAAGAAGCCGAGCGTGAAATCTGTGAAATCGTCTGCACCGATGGTCGCTACGCCTACAGACGCTGCAAGCACGACCGACACCGGGGCTAGTAAAAATGCCTCCCCTAGCGCTGTTTCAATTTGCATTTCCAAGATGACGTGTACAACCTTCAGTAAGAAGAAAATGGTAAAAAACTGAACGCCGAACGTGTCTGTGAAAGAGAACTCGATCAAGAAGACGTTTGTAACATTAACCAGAAGATTTATCAAGACAAAGTGACTTCGTTTCCAGACTTCTGGCTTGAACATGACTTCATCAACGTAACGCTCGTCTTCCAACTCTTTTTCTTCCTCATCTTTCAGCTCTGCTGGTACCAGGATTTCAGCACAGACACCCATCATGTACATGCCCGCTGTCAAAAAGCAAACCGCATATCTACCAGCTGTTGCTTTTTCCACGACTTCTTGGTCGATCTCACGGCCAATATTGTCAATACTGATAGGAAACGTTTTGATGATGGGGAAGGTTGCGAAAGCAGCTCGAAAGCCAAATTGACATAATACGAAGGGTATCATCCCGAGTGCGACGCCAAGGAGTGGAGGACCAATCATGATGCGGATGTACGGTAGGAACCGGAATCTTGGAGGATCTTTCAGTAACGTAAAGATTCTCACCACCAGCCATATTGCAAAAATGAGAACAACGGCGACCAATCCAATCACACAGAAGAGCACCAGGTAGAACTGAACGTCGAATGCAAAGAAGTTTAGCAGATCGAACCATCCCAGAGCTTTTGTTACGATGTTAAGAGTGTATGAACCATCGTGACTCGCTGATGAAACATAATTGTCCATGGTGACCGTGGCGGCGATGATGCGTTTGTCCTTGGTGCTTTCCTGGTAGTACAGGATTTCAAAATCAACAGTAGTGGGAATGAGTCCGGCTGTCAATACGAACCCCTCGACAGGGCCAAAAGGGACCGGAATCAGTTTCTGAGCGTCAATAGCTGAAGAATACTTGGCTTTGTCGACCGGAGGTTCGGTTTGGTCGTTCGCTAGAATACTCGCCTCAAACAGTGCGTCTTGACTCTCAGGCTCACGCGTCAAATAGAAGAGCGTATCCCCTTCTGATTCATACCAACGCTTCTTCGCGGCAGCTTCAGTGAACAGTTCTTCGTAGAAACATGAGAGAGATAAACTTAATTCATCAGCCACCGCGACCTGCACTTGCGGGCTGTATTGATCAATGTGAACAGTTTCCTCAGGGGGTACCAACGTAGATTCACCGTAACTGACAAATGTTTGATCTGTTCCAAATGTGACAGGCTGGTAGTTCGTTTCAGTGATGTGCTGCAAGTAAATATGACTGTCATGACCTCTGCATGCAGAAAAGAATGGCAAATAGTCCATCGCAAAGAGTGTCTGATCGGTCGACCACAGCGCTTCATTCAAGATATTCTTTTCGGATTCATAAATGTCTGGAAGTGAAACGATGGCATTTTCATCTTGCTGTCCGTCCTCTGACGTGATCACCCAGTCTTCTGCGGTTGTAGACGTATTCAGAGTAATGGCTGCCAAGCTAGCTGAGCTTTCCTCCGTTAGGATTCCTTGTTGTCGTAGGAATTTGTATTTTTTCCATTCAGCTCCGACTGTCGAGTTGTAGTCAATTGTTACTCGAGCGTCCACCCTTCGACAGCCTGAAAGCTGATCGCTCGTAGCGCACTCAGCGTAATCGTTACCTATGGCTCTGTAGAAAGTGGATGCTAGAGGTGAATTCAGTGGAGACAGGTAATCCTGGTCCGCTTCGAAAGACAGGATGGCATGAACTGAGTATAGTTCATTCGAGCTCGCCCGCTTTGGATAATCAACGTCAACACAGAGCGAATTTAAGAATGAAGCACGATTTCTCAGCCCAGTATTTGCATTTACGGCTTGTTGAAATCTACCATGCAGCATTCGTAACTCCAATCTAAACGGCAGATCATCCAAAGCCTGTATAACGAGTTCATGCAAACCTCTCTTCCAGATGTAATTTCCAAACGCAGGCTCTTGAACGTTAAAACCAGCCGCAGTTCCGTCACGGTTTCTGGTGAACCAGAATGGTAGTTCGAGTGATTCTTGTGATGGAGGACACTTCTTCTCTTGTTCCTCGCCTGCTATGACTTTCATATCTAACCAGGTAATGCCGTCTGCCGTGTCCCACGGTGGACACGGTACTGATTTGTAGTCTGATTCTGCACAGCGTGTATCATCTATGACCGGATTGGTAAAAATCAGGAGTTCGTAATGCTCTCCATACTTTAAGTTTTCGTCGATTAAGCGCCAGTCTAGCTTGATTCTTGCTGTGTGACCACGCGGCAGTGTGAACTTCATTAGCGGGATATTTTCATCGTCTACGGCAACATTTTGGCCGTCACTATCCAGAATGAACGTCGGATTCAAGAGTTCCCAGTTCTTGTTCTCACAACTATTCTGAGCCATATACGCGAAGGGATCAGTCGCATTTGGATCAATCGGAGATACTGTCGAACTGTTGGACGAATCATCAACTTGTAGTAACTTTCTACCGGCATCAATGCTTTGCCTGACGGCCGCAAGTGAGTCTTCATTAAGACTACTTCCGTTCACAGCTTTCGCGTATGACTTTTCAATGAGATCAAAGCTCACAGGCATCACACGCCAGAATGTAATTAAGTCAGCCGAGCAATCGTCCAAGCTCAGCGCGGACGCAGTCGAAGAAGTCCCGTTGGGACATCGATTCAGAACTTGTCCAGTGCCTGCTGGACAGAAGAAACACGGCTGACATGGGAACTGCTTTCGCGTAGAGTACGAGGAACCCGCTGGACAGTAGTAGCCAGCTGGACATTTGTTCACAAACTGTGTCTCAGGAGTGGTACCGTATCCACAAACGTAACCATCTGGACACTTGTGCTGCGCGAGTGACGTGCGTGCATCACAAACATAACCTTCAGGACATAATTCAGCCTCACCCTCCGAATCCAGCTGCAACAGGACGCATTTGTCCGCATCGTAGCACTGCGTCGTTTGGGTCGCACTGCACGGAGTGTTGGTGGAGTCACAGTAAGCGGAATACTCATTGGTTGCGATAGTTCCTGTACCCCGAGGTTTGTTGTTGCTCATACCATCAATGCCGCATACGATCCCACTGTTGCATGGTAAACAGAGAGACTCTTCCGTTGTGGTGATGGCTGGACCCCAAGTTCCCTTCGGACACTGACGGCAGGCGACAGGATCACGAGCAGAACGGAAGTAACCAGCTGGACAGGCTTGTGGCTTGTACGTAGCTTCATCTACACATTCGAAACCCGCGGGACAAGCGAGGCACTCTTGGAAGCCTTCGTACGGTGTGTATGTGCCTGGAAGGCAAGTTACCGCTGCTGAGTTGCCCGAACCGGAGCTAAAAGAACCTCTCGGAGCTGGAATTGGAATATATGTACGTTTTGGACAGTAGTGTCCAGGTGTACACGGACGCATTGGGTTGAAGACTTCCGTGGCTGATGACGATGCCACGGTAGAATCACCGGTGGCCCATTCACAGAAGCTACCTTCTTTGCATGGTTGGGGCTGCCTGAAGGAACCTTCCAAAGTCAAGTTCGTCGCCACACCTTCCGTACAAAAGGTGGTAGGTGGACATGGTTTTGGTCGGAAATTCTCTTCTTTCAATTCAATACCAGCCTTTGCAGATGCACTCAGAATGGCGGCGACATCGATGATCGCAAGAGGGTCTCGTGAAATTGTGTTCTCAAGACAATAGTGCCCAGCTGGACAGCGTGTTCCTGCAACAGCAAGACCCTCTTCATCACAGACGAAACCGGGCGTGCACGGTTCTGGTTTTTCGCGCGCGAACCCAGGACAGATTGTACCTTTTGGACATTTCTGACAAGACTGCTGTCCGTACTCAGAGTTGTATTCACCAGGGAGACACGGTTTGGGCTCCGCATTTGCCACCCCTGGGCAGTACATTCGCTTCGGACATCGCAAACTCTCTCCAGGAGGACAGTAGTGACCAGGGGGGCACGGTCCCGTGCCCTGAGGTGTGGTGGAACCTGGCTCACACACGTAGCCCGCGTAACACTGCTGCGGAGTGGTGAAGTTGTATGCAATACTTGCGCTGGACACAACTCCAGCGGTGCAATACATACCGAACGGGCATGGCAACGGTCTTTCCGCGATGGTGAAGTCGGTAAAATCACTTGTCCTAGTTCCTTCGAGACAGTAGTGTCCTGGTGGACAGTGTTTTTGGGGAAGTGCTAGACCAGCCGAATCACAGACTGAACCTCGCGGACACACAAGTGGCGTCATTGATCCAGTTTCAGGTGTAATGAAGCCAACAGGCGTCGGCAGGCAGTCAGACTGACCAGTTCTCGGTTGAAACGTGCCTGCTGGGCATAACGTGAAGTTCTTTCCACCACCGCAGTATGCGCCTCGAGGGCAGAGAATGGCTTCACTTTCCGGGCAGTACGATCCAGACGGGCACTGGGAAAAGTGGAACAGAAGTCGCTCATTTGAGAAGTCGATACCATTGGTGGAGACTTCTACGAAGACAGTGCGAGTACCGGACTGCTCTAATCCAACAATACAGAGTATAGAAGTGGGTGACAAATAAGTCGCCTTGGTGAGTTCTCTTCCAAATCGGCACGTCAAACTGGAAGAGTTGACAAAGTTTGAACCAGTGATGAATATAGGACTTCTACTGCCACTTAAACCAACCTTTGGAATAATACCTGAAATTCTTGGTGGTATTTGGTAATCAAATGTGACCGTTTGATTGCTGGAAAGATCCCGCTTGTTTCCGGAGATGGTGATGTTGGCACCGCCCAACTTACGTGCCGGTGTTACACACGTTAAAACATCGCTTTGTGTTCGATACGCCGCTATGGGAAAGAACGTACCGACGCCGCAACTGTACTGAATGGAATCGTGCAAACTTGCTGCAGAAAGTGATAAAGTCGTTCCCCCATTTTGTGAACCAGTCGATGGAGAGAGCGCTGTGAACACTGGATCTTGGATATACTCGTACACGGAACCATTCACAGAAATAGCTGAGGCGTCATTTCTAGAGCTCACACCAAAGTCAACAAGTCTCTCCATCCGATCATCGTTATCGATCACCTTGGAAAGGCCAGTTACGTCGGCAAAGCGGAATTGCCACGTTGATGGCGGTGTGACACAAATAGCGAGATGGGACGACACTACCTGTATCTCCATAGGTTCCATGGCGTCGTTGCCAAAGAAGCAATAAGCAGACTCATGCAGCTGTGTACCACTCACAAATAGTATTGTTGAGCCTTTGACAGTCCCGACCTGCGGTTGAATGTTGAAAACGACCGGCTCAACGAAGATCTCAAGTTCGACTCGAGCATGCTGGTCCGGCAATGACACAATTTCCACAACACTGAACCCGTGGGTGGACATTGGCGTTTCACACATAACTTGAGAATGAGTTGCATCCACTTGTGCGTAACGCGCTGGCACCATTGTGTCGTCGAGTTGACAACCTAACCGTAAAGTATCCGGCAAAAGAAGTGCAGCTGTTGCGAAATTCATCGGCGTTCCTCCCGATGCGCCGGCTCTTGACGGTATTACAGACAAAATTGACAATGGGTCATAGTACTGAACAAGGCCTGCCGCAATGTGCTCTTTCGAATTGAACGTCAATGAGACGCTAATCCGCGTGTTTCCGACACCAGCGGGTGTTGCGCATGTAACACTATTGTGCAAACGCTCACCCGATGTGAGAATCGTACCAAATCGACAGAAAGTGTCGTGATTTGGGATGTGTTCATCTGATGGACCCTCAAAGCTAACCATCAGCAGCTGCCCACCTTCTGAGACGATGTGAGAAAAGCTGGGAGATAGCATTCTGAAGTAATCCATGTACGTGAATGACGCATGATGCTCCGAGGTAACTTGGTCGTCGTTTTCGAATCCAAATTCGAACGATGTGAGGATTGGTGATCGTCCATGGTGGTCACGAAACACAGAAGGCGAAGTACAAATAGAAAGTGCAGAAGAAACCAGATGCGCCTTGCTCGTCTGTGGACCGAAATGGCATAAACTCGGTACATGTAAGTCAAATCCAGTGACATGAATTACGGAACCGCCATCGAACCCTATCAACGGGAAAGCACCTTTCATTGCTGGTGGCTTGAACAGCTCGAAATCAACACCCGGTCCATCAAATCCAACAACCGACACCTCAACAAATCCCACTAAATGGGTGGGTGCTGCGCAGACGAGCGTGAAATTGGTACAACTTTTTTCGTTTATGCTCGTGCATGACGACGTAGTGGTCATCTGCGAGAGTGGTACGGGGAAAAGTCCGAATTTGCAAGCCGTCGGTGAGGAGCTCCATTTGTTGGCTTCAATCTCCACAGTGAGTTCAGTAAGACCCGCTGTGGAAGCCCTTCCAGGGATAGAGGACACTATTACTATATCGTCGTCGAAATAATGTACGGACAGATCACCGAATTTCGAACCCAGGTTCGAAGATAACCAAGCAGTAACGTTCCTTGGAGCAGTCGCCGGGGTGATAAATTCAATACTATCACCTGTACTGCGAGCATACATCGGACCTATCGTTCCGACGTGTCCTATGGCTAAATCGACCATCTCATCGACGATAGTAGCGCTAGTCGTGGGAGCAGCCGCCATTTTGATGACATCCCCTCCTGATGTGCCCACTTTAGCATCAAAGTTGTAAACAAAAGTAGGACTCGACAACACGGTCATAACCACATGTTCACTGTAGTCCAAACTCTCACTAGTATCGACGTAGAGCTCAACTTGCCGTTTCGAATCGTTGTCTTCGAACTTGAAATGTGGCGTCTCGCACATAGTGAGAGCTGTCGAATGAACTTGTGCGGGCATACGAAAAGTACCGAATGCGCACTTCACTGAGATTCTGTCAAAATCAAGGAAATCAGAACCATGTAGGATGACTACTTCACCTCCAGCTTCACTAATCGTGTTCGGATGAGACGAGGTTAACGTTGGATCAGGTTGAAACATGAACACTAGATCAGCTTCATCTATACCGGGCGTGGCACCAAGACTGATTTGCGTAAACCCAGCAGTGTACGCTGGCGTAATGCACTCTGAAATGTATGTTGGCGTTGTAGACACAGTCACTGCAGATACGTGGAATCCAGCGATGTGACACTTAATAGAACTACCCATGGGGTTTTCGTGAACAAGATTCACTGGCACGCCCCCATGCATCGACCCAAACGACGGGTAGATCGCAGAGGAGGAAACTTCAACAGATTCTCGATAGTTGAAGGGGTGCGTGAGTTTGTCAAAGCTTTCGCCGAATAGCCTGGCGTAAACTGGGACTAAGCCCTGTGCATGAGCCGGAATCACACATTCCAATGCGTTCACTGTGAAAACTCCACTGATCGGTGCCAGTGTTCCAAACTTGCAAGCAGCGTTGTCGAAAGACTGCTGGCGTCTAGTTTTGAAATAAATCAATGCCACGGAACCTCCCTCATCACTAGCATCCTGCGGTATGATACCTGACGTTGCGTCTTCGACCGAGTAATCAAAGACAACTCCGGATGGTTGAGTTTCGTCATCTGTGAGGCTTGTCGAACCACTCGCAAGGGTACTGACAACGACAGAGCCCTCCAAATGCGCGGGTTGCTCCACGAGTGCCAGCGCGCTTGATATAACAGTGGCGACAGCAGGTTGCTCCTGACCGAAAACAAACTTTGCATGAGTAAAACTATTGAAGTGCTTTCCTGATATTTTCACGACTTCACCTCCCGACTCTCCTCCATCGCGAGGTTGCAAGCCTGCAATTTCACCCTGAACCTCGTAACTGAGCTGCGCCTGTGGGGCCATCGTTATGCCCACATCATTCACCTGTATCCCGATGGAAACGAAACCAGAAGCATGATCTGGAGCGAGACACGAAACAACACCATCGGATGTAACTGTTGCAACGACAGGCTGAAGATCGAACACACACGCGACGGGTAACGTTGAGATGGAGGACGGCAACGGTTGTGAGAGCGTAAAATCTACGAAAGATCCACCATCCAGCGATATCAACGTTCGATGTGGCTCTGTAGTCTCAACATTCGCAATGTAGTCATAGTATAATACCTCAGTAGCACTATCACGACCGTTCATTGCCACGCTCAATGGCACTTGACCCGGCGAGTGTGCTGGTAGTATACATTCAACTTTTTCGGATGAGCCCTGGGTGAGAGCAATACCAGAAATAGTCCCAACTTTGCACGTGATCACACTCAGCTCCGTCGAGAAATCGCCGTAGATGTCTAACACTCCTCCACCAGTTTCTACTCCTCGCATTTTAGGCAGGCCAGTTTCTATTTCGGGCAACTTATCACGTTGAATCTGTACACTTGTTGTCTCCCCAATCCCATCGTATGAGAGTTGTACGAGAGCCTCATCCTCGCCTTGAGGAGAAATACAAATCACCAGAGTTGAAGAAACAGTATGCAAATTCGATACCTGCGATTTTCCATTCACTTTGAAGACACACTGCCCGCTCATATTTGTGCCTCCCCAAGCCATGTTGAAACCGGAAATATAAGTTATGCTGCTACCCAGCGTCGGTATGATGAAAGGCGTGATTCGCAAAATTCTTGGCTTCACGACATATTGGAATTCAGCATGCGAGTACGTAAAATCCTGTGAGTTCATGGAAACTGTTACGACTGTAAACCCAGCCTTAGATGCTGGAACGTTACACTGTGTTCCGTCGGAAACACTTAGACCATTTGTAGTCTTTGTGCCAAACTTACACGAACGATGAGATCCATAAAAATTTTCACCGTGCAGTTTGACCAGCCCACCTCCTGTGACGAATCCAGAGGCTGGAATAACTGACAACGATAGCGATAAGATTTCTTTGTATTCGAAATCCACCCCACCCTCCATCAACTTTATCTCTGAAGCACTATTATGGTGAAATACATTCACCCGCACGACTCCTACTCTACTCGCCGGTGAAACACATGTTGCTGTACTAGATGATATCCATCTGCCATGAACATTCATAATCGTCCCGAACCAAAAACCCATTAAAACATCGTTTCTCAGGGATAAACCACTCAAAGTCAGGATAGTTCCTCCCGTGAAAGGGCCAGATGTGGGAGAGACACGAGACAAAACAGATGATGACGTGTTCATGAATTCAAATGGTAACCCAGGTACAGACCAGTCAAACGGATTGTTTGAGATAGCCAAGTGATGATAACCAACCTCCATGGTGGAAGATTCACACAGCACTTGAGTTGATGATATGAATGTAGCTGGAGTTGGAGTGAGAGTACCGAATCGACATAATGAAGATGTTGAAAAGTGATCTCCATAAACAGTAATCATGGTACCACCTATTGCGGGTCCAGCAAACGGGGACAAATGATCAAGCGAAACCTTCCTTGTGAGAATGCCATTTGCATCGGTTGTTTCGACGATGTTGTTGCCTTTGCTATCGACAATCGTGATGTCGTATTCATTCACACCGTTGTTGTCTTCCGGTAACCCGCAAAGCACAGAGCCATCACTCAAGACCGTCCCTGGTACCAGAGCGTCGCCGTTGCCGAGATTACAGTATACATCCTGACCAGGGACAAAGCCCGTACCCGTGATAGTCGCGGTATTGTTGTCGTTATCGATCACTGTAGTCACAGTTGCTTCGTCTACGTACATAAAAGTCAACTGCGGACCATCGGCAAAATCTGCACCAAACTCGCTCAGCATTCCAACGTCAAAGTTCACGGTCTCTTTTGAATGCGCTGGTGCGATACATCTATACTCATCTACTGCAATCCACTCGCCAACAACGGGTCCAATAGATCCAAATTTACATCCAAGCTCGTGAGAATCACTGAAAGAGTGTCCAGCCGCAGTCACTGTTGTGCCTCCCTCAACAAGTCCCATGAACGGTGACAAAGCCGTGACCACTGGAGGTGGATCAAACAAAAACTGCGGCTTCATCGCTAATTCTACTGCGGTTGCTACTACCGACACATCTAAAGCGTATGCACCTTCAAGCATAGATGGGGTTTCACATATAATCAACGATGATGAGACTCGCATAGCTGCCACAGCGACTGTACCAAACCTGCAAACTGGACCCTCTTGTAGTAAGTTCTTCCCATCTAAATGTACCAAAGTACCTCCGCCCACGGCGCCAAATCTGGGTGTTATTCTAGTAATTCCTATCACGTCTTTCTGCTCTAATTGTATACTCACTAACCCATCACTAGAATAATGGAAATCTTGCCCGTTTGCGGCAACTGCCACAGTCACAAATCCAACACCGGCCGGAGCAACACAGCTAACATCGTTATCAATCCCAGCAACAGCAGGAACCGAATGAGAGCCGAATTTGCACGAGAGATCTGGTAACTGCACCACGCCTGGAACAGTCAACACCACATGGGACGATCCAGAGGATGAGACTTGCGATGGCGCAATAGCATCAACAGCGAGACTTGACTCAAAAGTGTATGAATCTGTGTAGGAAACATAGTCCCGATGATTCATTGAGATACTGAACTCCTTCGCCCCTGAAGTCGTTCCTGGTGTCGTACACTCAACCGTACTAGCAGTCTGCCAGACACCCATGACGTCGATTGCGGCGAATCGACATCGGAGCATGCTCGTAGACGCAAAATTTTGTCCAGTCACTGTGACTAGCGTACCTCCTTCACTTGTTCCCATCTTTGGTTGAATCTGATTCACGGAAGGAAAACCAACATAAGTGTGATGGATACTGCTGAACGCTTCGAAAAAACTAGAAGTTGTCAGAGATACATCGATCGGAACTGTGCCTGAATCAATTGAAGGTGACTCACACTTCATGAGGCTTGAAGAGACGATGTGTCCAACAGTTGTTTCTTCACCAAAGCGACAGTACTGAGAAACATGCATATCGGCGCCAACTACATCAACTATGCCTCCTGAAAGACCATAAATTGAGTTCACTGCATCAACCTTTGCGCCACCAACGAACTGATAACCCTTTGTTCTGAGAAAATCTCCAGTTTCATTGTTGAGAGCGAATTCTACACTCACGAACCCCTCTCTGTGCGCGGGCGCTGTGCATTTCACCGTTTCGCTGTCTACATAATATGCGGGAACGAATACGTTGTCGAATTTGCACGTCAGCTCCGCCCCCGGTAAATTTCTCACATCCGCAAGTTTCTTTCCCGAGAGAATCAAGACTTCACCGCCACCGATGTGTCCCGAGTTTGGGTGCAACCACTCCACCTCTGGGATTTCGTATCCTCGCGCTCCGAGCGCGCACAACGTCGCACAGACAGCGAAAAGGGAAGAAATAGACCAAACACTGCGCCATGCGTCCACCATCCTCGCGGTGATTCGTCGGAAGTGCCCAGACCTCCGCCGCATCCTCAACAACGTGGGCTCAAGACGTGCTCAAACGCTCAAACATGATCCTAATCGTCGAGTGTACCCGCCACTGAGAGTTCTGGCGTCGATGTCGCTACGATTTTTCGCTCGTTCTGCGCTCACGACCGCGAAAACCTCGCCTCGAAGCTAAATCGAAGCCGTGTTCGCGACGGCGATGAATTCAAAACAGAACAAACGAACAATCAAAGCCGTTCAGGGACGACGACAGAGATTGATTGTGCCTCCAAAAACGTCGCGCTTCACTCGCGCACACGTTTTTTCACGTCTCTTCGCGACGTCGTGTGACGAATATGTTGCGGTGACCGTCGACGGGACCGTTTCCGAAGCCGCTGGCGCGCGACCGACCCGCGGCTCGTATGAACGTTGGTCATTTTCACAGCGATGTTTTCGTCAAAGTATGTGAGTTCCGTATTTAACAACGCGTAGGGGTATGATATTTACGAGCACATCGGACGCGGTTTTCGCGGGGATGACGGAGCGCGCATCCGCCTTTTCGAGACGCACGCGAGGTAAGCACGCTCGAGCGACGCGAGCGCGAAGCGCTGTGTGAAGCGATATAATCTTTGTGCGCATTCTTCCGCGTCTGCGTCGTCTTCGAACGCAGAGACGTCGAGGAAGCGACGGAGAAAGTAGGACTCGCGTGAGGGAATTAGGGTCACCGCCGACCGATGAGGGACGATGTTCAACCCGCGTGCGGCGACCCGTATGAATAGCACGGCGCGTGAGGGCACCAGGAAGAACATAACGAATATGTACTGACGAATACGTACGCTTTCCCCGACTTGTCATCAGTAGCCAGCAGGAAAGATGGTGACTCCGCTCATCAAGCACAAGATCGTCAAGAAGCGCACGAAGTCGTTCAACAAGTACCAGTCCGACCGCTTCAAGCGCCTCCAAAACGTACGTATCGCGAAACTCGGCGAAGCAGTGGTCGTGAAAATTATTCACGTTTCGACGCGGCGTCTCAAGCGCGCTCGCTTGCATTGTCAGCTGCCACGCAGCCGACGATCCTTCGAGCCCATGAGAGGGTTGCAGACCCTAAACCAGCACCCAGGCTGCAAACCTTACGAACCAGCGGCGTCCGGCACTGGAAAGTCGTGTGAACGCACGAATAAAGCGTGTTTAGAGATTGAGACTGACTGTATTTATTTTCGTAACGCAGACGTCATGGAGACGCCCGAAGGGTATTGACTCTCGTGAGCGCCGTAAGTTTAAGGGCTTGGCGCCGATGCCAAACATCGGTTACGGCTCGGCCAAGAAGACTCGTCACTTGTTGCCGAACGGTTTCTTGAAGTTCGTTGTGCACAATGTGAAGGATCTTGACCTTCTCCTCATGCACAACCGCAAGTACTGCGCCGAAATCGCGCACAATGTGTCCACGCTCAACCGCAAGGCCATCGTCGAGCGCGCTCGTCAGCTCAACGTCAAGGTGACGAACGCCGCAGCTCGTCTCCGCAGCGAAGAAGATGAGTAAATGTCTTCTTAGCCTTAAACTTAGGAGCAGCGTCAGCGAGGAGGGTGTGATATTTGGGATAGCATCAACTTTGGAGTCTTTGTTAGAAAAACATCGAAGTCAAGAGCACTTTCGCGATGGCTCAAGTCCCCAGTAATTCGTACATCGTCCTCGTTTCTCTTACAATTCGCGTCTATAGAACGTGCTCTGCTCACACTCATCCGCTCGCATCTCTTCGAAACCCCACGCACGGTCTTTACGCAAGTTGCGAGAGACTCAGACACCACTGCGAGGCGCGTCGCTAACGAGAGCGCACTCGGCCGTGGTCAATAAAACCTCGTCGTCATGACGGACGATCGAGGCAGTACAGGAGACCCTCACGCGGCATCCTCAACTGCGTTGGATAATATTCCTGAGCTGGAAAAGTTTCTTGACGTCGACGAACAAGTCTTGGCGGACGATTACTCCAACGACGTCCAAGGGGCATCAGAACTTGAAGTTACCGCCAAGTATTGCCGAGATTGTCACGTCACAAGTCAAAGATTGTACCACGTCGCTGCGCTTTCAAGAGTTTGCGATAGATTGGACGATGAAGACGCTTTTCCGATCGATCTGATAGCTGAACTCGCAGAGGATGATGACAATGACGTTAGACGGTGTGTGGCAGAGCAGCTCGATGACTTCGCGCAGTGTGTAGGACGGTTGAGTGGTAGTCTGGACAGTATAAATGCGATTAAACTACTCGGAGTGAACTTTATGCTCGTAGAGGATGACTGCGACGAGGTTATAGAGGCAGCAGAGCACACTTGCAGAGAAGTGGCCTCTCTACTGTCAACGGAGAAGCAACGTAATTTACTTCTCCCGACGTTGAAAGATTTCGCAGCCAACGAAGAGGAAGAGATAAGGGTGAGTGCGACAAAAATGTTCGGCCATTTAGCGAAAGTGGTGGGGGTGGACATGACGAAGAGTGACGTTCTTCCGAGCCTGGTGAACTTGGCGAGCGATGAGGAGTTCAGAGTTAGACAAGCCGTAGGCTCTGCGCTGAGTGAGACATTTGAGGTTTTGCCTGCGAAAGATAATTTAGAAATGACTTTACCAGCATTCAGCCGGTTATGCAAGGATAATGTATGGGCGGTTCGCGCGTCATGTGCTAAGCACGTCGTGCAAGTGGCCAGAGCAGTTCCGTCTGAGGTGATGCTTGATGTTGCTTCGGAGATTTTCGAGCCTTTAGCGAATGATGTCAGTTTTAAGGTGCGTACTGCGGCTTTTGAGTACCTTGGGCCTTTGATCTTTGCGTTGAGCTCTGTAGAAGTTCCAGTTATGTTTGTTGATCATTTCACGAGTATGGCGGAGAGTTCAACTAGCAACAGCTCACTTCAAGAAACCTGTGCGTACAATCTACCTGGTGTTGCGCTGTCACTGACGGCGAACCGATGGAAAGAGCTTTACCCTGCATTTCTGTTACTATCATCAAGTCTGAACTGGAGAGTTCGTCGTACACTAGGCTGCTCTCTCCATGAGGTGGCAAAGATCATCGGGCGGGACAGGGCAGAGAAAGATTTGTTACCTGTTTTAGAAAAGCTCTTAGAGGACACTGACGAAGTGAAAATTGGTCTGATTGAACACTTGGATGAGATTTTCAACGTTATGGGCTCAGGAGCTCGGCTTTCTCTCGTTCGCCTTCTATCGAACTTCCACTCAGAAGATGCTGAGAAGATAGGCAACTGGAGAATTCGTTTTGCGCTTGCCAAGCAAATTGTTCCAATCGCCGAACTGTTACCTGGAGCAGCCACGGCCGAGTTTATGTTACCAGTTCTGTTAGCTTATCTAGATGACACCGCGGCGGTAGTTCGAGAAAAAGCTGTCAGTGTCGCGAGTACAGTTCTCATCAACACAACAAAGGAGCTTTCCTGGTATTCTGAGCAAATTGTAGACGCTCTGTCATCCATAAAACTACTTGCGACGAGTCACAGATGGTCAGATCGTAGAGCTTATGTGACAATTTCGCTAGCTCTCGCGAAAGAAGTGGAGCAGAGAATCGTGGTCGATGAGTTACTACCGCTATTGGTCATGCTTGCCGAGGACTCGGTCGCATCAGTAAGACTTGCGCTGAGTCAATTCTTGACTGAAGTGTTGCAACTTGATCCTACATATCTCTCTTTGCCCGACATCAGTGCAGCAATTAATATTTTGAAGGCTACTGACGATGCCGTGATAAGGTCATTGCTACAAAGTGCAGAGGACAGTGCAACATTGGCAATGCGAATGGACACCCTCGGCGACGGTGTCACATCGGCGCAACAAGTACAATTCTCACCCACGGGGTTGTAAGCATATTGATGTAATTAAATATATTGTAGCTACTATTACTAACGCTAGCACTCTCTAAAGTGCTCTTATCGTTTCATTGGTAGACTCCGACTTCAGCAGCGCGAATCACCCGCTCGTGAAGCGAATAACCAGTCTTCGTAACGGCGGCAATGGTACCCGGCTTTGCGTCCGAACCTTCGGGGATGGGGACATTAAACAGAGCCATGTGTGCGTTCGCGTCGAACTCTTCACCTTCTGGATTGAATTTGATGACGCCGTTTTTATTGAAGACGGAAGCGAGTTGTTTCTCAGTCATCACGACGCCCTCATGAAAGCTCTTCAGTTTCGCCTTCGTCGCCTCCAAGTCCGCCTCCGCATCATCTTCGGTGACCGTGGCGATTGCACGATCAAGATTGTCCGCGACATCGAGTAAGTCTTTGCAGAAGCCCTGGATGGCGAATTTTTTCGCATCTTCAGCCTGTCGCCGTGTGCGCTCGCGCAAGTTTTCCATCTCAGCCATGGTTCGCAAAACTCTATCCGTCAAATCCGCCACCTTGGCGTCTTTTTCTTCCAATTCGCCGCGAAGACGCGTCAATTCATCCTCTTCATCGTCACCACCCTCGGCATCGCCCTCACCCTCCTTGGCTTCCTCCTCTGTCGTCGCCTCTCCCTCCGACTTGTCAGTCGAGAACCCAAGAGCCCCCGCCGGCGTCTTGCGCACCCCTCCTCGTCCCCGTCCCGCGGCGAAACCGCGGCACGACCCCATCGCGCCCGTCTCCGCCAATACTTTTCTCTCAATCGTCGACGCTCTCTCGCGAATCGTTCGCGTCGTCGCCAGCGCTCGCGCCATCCCGAGCGTCGTCATCCTCGTCGATGGGGCGCCCTCGAGCGCGATACCGACGACGCGAAGGGCGCTATCAACGACGCGTCGAGTCACGGCGCGTCGCGCAGACATGTCTGAGTCTCCTCCTTCCTCGCTCCCCGCGCTCTCACCGACGTCCAAACCGTCGTCCGTCTGTCGTCCGCTCGCTCAATCGCGGGATTCTCCCCTCGAGCTAAACCCTCGAGTTAAACCCTGTGATCGTCGGTTCGACTCGCTCGGGCATCTTCATTGACCGGAGGGCGGTGCGACGAGAACGCGCGCGGGATGGGGAAGAGGAACGAGAGGGTGAAGGAGAACGTACATGATGGAGAACACGCAGTTGAGCGCGAGAAAAAGACCGCGAGGCGCGAGAAACGGCGTCGAGAGGATGACATTGACATGGGAAAAGACACGACTCAAGAGGACAGGTGTCGTTTGGATCGAGCGTGGACGGGGCACGGGATGCACGTGGACGATGATTCGCGCGTCTTGAGTCGATGCGGATATAGGACCGCGCGTGCGACGCGCGGAAGGTGGGAATCTGGGACGTTTTATTACGAATTATTTCTCGAACATCTCGGATCAACGGGCTGTGTTCGCGTGGGTGTGAGCAATGATACAAACGTGAATTTGGACGCTCCTGTAGGCGTAGATGAAAACTCGTACGCATTCGTACAGCGCAACGGCGACAAGATTCATAATAGGCATCGAGTTGAGTACTCAGATAAGCGAGCGGTGGAGGGAGACGTCATCGGTGTGCTTCTGTATTTACCCTCCGCACGCGATGTCTCGTCTGCTGACACCTCTCGTCTCGAATTTTACCCGAATGGGCGAGGACTCGGCCGTGCGTTCGAAAACCTGCGCGCTTGCGATCGTAATCACCCATATTATCCATGTATTTCACTTTTCTCATCCCCGGAACAGCTCGAGCCGGTCGCCATACAGGTTAATTTTGGTCCGGAGTTCATTGCTCCCCCGAGAAGAACGAGAACGAGTGCCCTTGCGACGTTTTGAACGATAAAACTACAGTATAGTGTACACCGAAAAATTACAAAGATGTAGAAGTCGAATGGTTGTCATCTAGAACGAATAAATGCTCGTCGTTTTCGTTTGATTTTGAGACTCTTGGGCGAATCGTCGTACGAAACGGTCATTGCGGTCTGTGCCAAGATCACTGCGTGAGGACACTTCAACTGATTCCGGAGCGACTTCGCGGTTCCGCCGTATCTGCTCTTCGAGAGAAGCGCGATATTTCAAGTTAGCCTGAGTCGCGATCCTGAGTTTTTCGTCGAGCTGTCGCTGCGCGAGGTCCATATCCTCCTGATTCTTCCTTTGCCACTCCATATCCTCAGCCTTTGCCGCACATCGTTTCGCCTCGCGCTCTGCGACTTGCCGAGCCCGGCCTTCGCGCACCTCTTCCATCAATTTTTTGCGTTTTATTTCCTCTGCCATCTCTCTCGCGCGCATTTTTTTGTCGTATTTCAATCGATCCTCTTCGATGCGCGCATCGTCCAATTCCTCCTGGGCTGTTCGCCTCAGCAGATCTTCACGATATTTACGATACAACGCTTCCTCTTCTTCGATGCGACGTTGCGCCGATTGAATGCGATCTTCTTCAACAATCCTCTCTTGTTCCATCGCCCGTTCAACCAGCTCCCTATCACGTTCCCGCTCACGCTCACGCGTTTGGATCTGCTCCGAGTACCTTTCTCTGTTCGCCGTCAGCAATTCTGCGTGCATGCGACGCTGTTCCAAGACCTCTTCGTCCTTCGCTCTCGTGTTGAGCAACAATTCCTCACTCCATTGCGCGTTTAGACGAGCTCGTTCGGCTCGTTCTTCCTCTAAATACTTCATACGATTACTCTCGCACGCCGCCATTTGTTCGCGAAGCGAGCGCACGTGTGCCTCGCGACTCGCCTTTGACGCCGCTTCTCTATCGTCCATGCGCGCTGAATCCTCCATGAATCGACGAGAAATCACTGCATTTAATTGTTTCGTTTGTTCTTCCGCCTCCTGATCCAATCTTCTGCGCTCTTTCACTTGCATTCGTCGACCGAATTCCACCTCTCGCGCCAGTTTCTCACGCATCTCCCGCTGCGCGCCCTCGTCGCTCTCCAGAAACTTTCTATATTCCATCTCCTCCGCGTGTTTTTCCCGCTCTTCCTCGCGTTTCGCCAACAATTCTCGCGCGCGCGCCTCTAATTGCGCCCTTTTCGCCTCCGCACTCGCCCGCGTACCCGCCATCTCCGCCGCGTGCGCCTCCGCCTCTCGCGCGAGTCTCTCGCGCAGCGTCGCGCGTCTGCGAGTCAATCCAGCCTCCCGCGCCTCAACCCTCTTAACCGCGGCGCGAGCCTCCATCGATCTCTCTTCAGCCTCCAGTGCCTTGGACCGCCAATTCACCCCCACTTGTCGTCGTCGAAGTCCCTGCGTTCGTCCGTCTCATCCGTCAGTCGCTATAAATACACGCGCAGACATCACTCATTCATTCAAACCGTCGTCGGGTCCACCGACCCAGATGCGTGCACGCATTCCATCCATCGCGCACCTCTGCGTACTCGCACCGTCGTCGGTGTTCCTCCTCGTTCGCCCTCGCCCTTCGCGCGATCGCCTCCATCGTCCTCGACGACGACGTCCTCGACGACGTCCTCGACGACGCGCGACGACGTGTGACGACGACTCGACGGCGTGCACCGCACTCGCCTCGCGCCGACTGAGGGACTCATCGTCGAGTCATGATCGGTGCGTGTCAACGCACGACACGAGGGAACCCTCGAGATTGCGATTGCGAATGCGCGCGAGAGGGGACGGGACGGGACGAGACGCGGGCGAGTGGCGGCAGGGTGACGCGTGCGACGGGACGGGAGCGATGGCGACGCTCGCGGACTCGTTCTTGGCGGATCTGGACGAATTGAGCGATGAGGAGGAGGATCTCGGCGGGCGAACGCGCGCGGAGGCGCGGACGACGACGGAGGAGGCGACGGGAACGGGCGGTGGTGGAGACGGCGTGGATGAACTGTTGAAGAGCGACGATTTAGACGAGGTCGCGCCGCTCACGTCGACGGAGCGGTACGCGAGGGTGACCAAGGCGGTGGATGAATCCATGGCGTCGAGCGCGATGGAGGTGAACGACGCGGGGAGGCGCATCGGGGCGGTGGACGAGGGCGCGGAGGCGCTCGTCGTGGAGTGCAATACGCTCACGGTGGAGGTGGATAACGAGATCGCCGTCGTGCATCAGTACATAAAGGATAAGTACAAGAAAAAGTTTCCAGAGTTGGAATCCTTGGTCATGCATCCGATCGATTATGCGAGAGTGGTGAAGGTGATTGGTAACGAAATGGACATGATGAATGTGGAGCTGGACGACGTGCTACCCTCGGCGACGATCATGGTAGTGAGTGTCACCGGATCGACGACATCCGGAGAGCCACTGAGTGAGGTTGAATTGAAAAAGACGCTCGAGGCGTGTGATCGAGCGTTGGAGCTAGATGAAGCGAAAAAGAAGATGTTCAACTATGTCGCGACTCGCATGGCTGATACCGCGCCCAACTTGAGCGCCGTCCTGGGAAGTGATATCGCGGCTCAACTCATCGGTGTCGCCGGTGGATTAAACGCTCTGTCGAAAATGCCCGCTTGCAACGTGCAAGTGTTGGGCTCGAAGAAAAAGAATACGGGTGGCATGTCGAGTGCGTCAGCTATTCGAGCCGGAGACATGCATGCCGGCTTCATCTATGACTGCGACATCATTCAGAAGAAGACGCCTCCTGCGTGGCGAACCAAGGCGGCGCGATTGATCGGTGCAAAGTGCTCCCTGATGGCACGCGTCGATGCGTTCGGAGAATCCCAAGATGGTGCCACGGGGAAGAAATTTGCGGATGAAATTATGAAGAAGATAGAAAAATGGCAAGAACCGCCGCCGGCGAGAACATCAAAACCACTGCCCGCGCCGGGAGTTGAGCAGAAGAAGAGACGCGGTGGTCGGAGAGCGAGAGCGTTGAAGGAGAGGTACGGGCTCACCGACATGCGCAAGGCGGCGAATCGAGTGAATTTCGGCGAGGCTGAGGAAGAAGTAGGCCTTGACGGCGAAGGCTTGGGCACGCTTGGCTCATCCGCTGGAGCGGCTGCCGTCGCTGGTAGAATGCGAATCGCGGCAAAGGCTGCGAAACTCATCAAAACAGACAACAAAGGCGGTAGATCCACGTTCGCAAGCACAGCGGGCACGTCCGGGATGGCTTCTAGCTTGGCTTTTACTCCCATTCAAGGAATCGAACTCGTCAATCCAAACGGACCCAAGCAAGACGGGCTGACTTCCGGCACGGATTCCGTCTTTTCGGAGCGTCGTGGGTTTTCAAACGTTGCTCGTCAATTGAAACGATAATCTACACACTAGCATTTATTAATACAGACATTTGATTAGACTATATTCGAGCGGAAAAAGCGGTTGGTGAGCCGAAATATCTCGGCACCGTCGCAGAGCTGTGCACTCTTTTCGCAAACGGCGCGTCACCACACGACGTACTCAAACACTTATTTCCGAACGCACGGTATGAACATAATCAACACTAAAGTTCATCCTTTTCTTCGCGTGGTGGATGGAATCCTCTCTCGCTCAAGTAATCCTTCACGTCCTCGACGGACCAATCGCTCGTCAATTTAGCAGTCTCAACAATCGTCCCATCCTCCTCCTCTACGTGTAAAGAAGGTGGATAATGCGGCGTCCACTGTACCGTGACTCTCTCACCGTACCCCCCGACCTCAACGACCTCTTTCAGGAACGTTTTGATCTCCGGGAGTCGGTTCAGTTTTCACCCCGGACACGATTGAAACCGCGCTCGCGCGAGCGTCCCCGCGGCGTGTGCGACGAGCGCTGGAGCGGAGACGGCGACGACACAGAAAAGCGTCGCGAGAACACGAACTCGACGACCCGCGCCTCCGGTGAATTCTCTTCGGCGATTTCCCCGCTCGGACGTCCTCATCGTCCTCGTCGCGCAAAGCCAGCCCACCGCGACGACGACTGAGGTAAAATCGACGGATCAGGACTCAGAGGTTTGGGGTGAGGAAATCCATCCAGAGAAGACGAGAGAGATGACGATGACACGGATGCGCTCCTCGCGCGCGACCGCAGTCTGTGAGTGCGACGATGACGATGACGATGACGACTGTGATTACGACGACCGCGCGATGCGATGCTCGACGCGTCGCGAGGACGCCGGTCGCGCGTCGAGGCGCGACGGTGGTCGTGCGGGCGGGCGATGAAGGTGACGCCAAGTGCACGGGTTCGTGCGATTCCTGCGGGTTGGCGAAGGATAAGATGCAGTGCGATGGGAGCGGACGCATCATGGGTGGGATGGGAGCCATTCCTTTGTTCTCGTGGTGGCCAATCAAGGCGTACCGACCGTGCCCGGGATTGATCGATAACGGCGGAGTGTACACCAGAAAGGGACAAGACGTCAATGGCATTCTTTGGGGAGAATCTGGGAAAGACTAACGTCCTGGAAAGACAATTCCTACTAGTAATGTTACGCTATGCTACTAATTCTTAAAGATCCTCGTTTTCATCCCTACTCGCGGCCGATCCACCCGTGCGAAACTGTTGGGCGAGGCGAGTGAACCCAACCTCGCCTCGACTTGCGCTCGTCATATCTTGTTGAGCCGCATCCGCGAGAGACTCCTCGATGATGACGCCTTGTGTCTCCGGCAAAGACAGCGTCACCATACAAGCTGAGCCCGCGACGAGACCGAGAACCACTGGCGGTACAGCCGCACTGATGGCTTGCGCGAGAATGATTCCAGGTGCGATGATACCGCCGACTCGCGCGGCGAGCGAACACGTGCCCAAACACGACGAGCGCACAATCGTCGGGAACAGCTCCGTCGTGTACAGGTAAATCATGTTGAAAGAACCCGCAATTCCAAAACGCCCGATCATCGACACCAACACTTGTGTCGATCCACGGAACATGGCGCTTGAAAGTACACCTACAGCTGCGGTTCCCATGAGGAGGAACAAAGTCTTTTGTCGGCCGAGTATGTCCACGCAGACCTGAGCGAACCCGTGCGAAGGAAATTCAACGATTCCACTAATAAATGTGTTCATATAAATCGAACCGCTCAGAGAACCCACATTCAGGGACAAACCATAGTAAACCATGCTCGTCACGCAGAAAATGTAAGCCATGGAGACGAGACGCTGTCGTAAAGCGGGATATGGAAACACAGCTGTGACATTTAAACCCTTCACAACGCGAGTTTGCTTCAACGGGGGCAGTCTTCCGCTGAACTTATCGTTACCTTTAGCAAGATGGGTCATGATCTCGTGTGCCTTGTCGATTTGTCCCGTGGCGAGGTACCAACGCGGAGATTCCAGCAAGAACCGACACGAGAGAAGGATGTATGCCAACCCGTGTAAGCCGCAGAAAGTCGCAAAGCTCCGCCATCTTGGCATCATATACGCGACCGGGGCCATGAGTGCGATACCACCAGACCAATAGTATTGCGTTGCGATGCCAAGAACGGCTCGCCATTTGATTCCGAGCACTTCTGTACACAAGACGTAACTCGCCACACCCAAGCCTCCGCATCCAAAGCCGCGCAAGCACATGCACCAAAAGTATAACCAATATCCATTTGAAGCCGCAGCGAATAGCGCTCCGGCACTAGCTAACGAGGTTGATAAGTATAATCCAAACACGCGACCTTTACTGTCAGCAACCTGACCGAGAATTCCAGCTCCGGCGAGGAACCCGACAAAGAAGATTGAGTCTGCGAGCTGAACTTTGTATTCGTGCGAGCACACGAGATCCCACTCGGAGACTATGGAGCTCTTGGGATCGACCCACTTCCACAGCTCACGATCCATATCGCATATTTCAAGCGGTAATCCAGTTTCTGCGTGTGAGCATGTACCCTCCACCGCGCACACCCAGTCCGGCACACGCGCTGTGAACACTGATGTGAGCGTCAGAAACGCGGCTGGAAACCACGCGAACGAACTCAGCGCAAACTGCGCAAGCTGTGTTCTGTTTGCTTGTCCGATGCGTTCGTCGAATAGTTCATCCACCGTTCGTCCATCGGCGCTGTCCTCCTCGTCGGCGACGAACGCGCGCTCTTCACCGTCCTCGTCCTCACCATCGTCCAACCCGTTTGCGCGCGGTCCAGGCGAGGCGCTCCGCCAACTCCCGGCGAGCTCGAGCTCGACGTCCGCCGAGTCGCGCGCGGGCCCAGACGCCATGGCCCGCTGTCTCGTCGTCGATGTCGCGATCTTCCTCGACGAACGCGACCGCCCCGGACGCGAACTCCCGTCGCTCGGCGCTCAAACCAAACGAACTCTCGAGAACTTTGGGGGGGGGTCGAAGGTTCACGAACCGTCGAAACATTGTGTCGGGCGAGAAAGTGCCTCGTCGACGAGCGACGTCACTTCACTTCGCTTTGTCGACGGCGAGGATGTTCAGACGAGGCGCGAATGAATTGATGAGGCGAGCGATGACGACCGCGACGACGGTCAAGTCGTCGTCTAACGCGACGCGGTCCTTCGTGAACGCTAAACTTCCCGATCTCGGCTACGACTTCTCCGCCCTGGAGCCGGTTATTTGTGCAGAGATCATGGAAATTCACCATCAAAAGCACCACAACACGTACGTGACGAACTTTAACGTCGCTCAAGAGAAGTACGCGGAGGCGGAAGCGAAGGGTGATCACGCCACCATGATTGCCATGCAACCGGCGATCAAATTCAACGGTGGCGGACACGTCAACCACACATTGTTCTGGAAATGCCTCACGGCGCCAAAGGACTACGCGCTTCCGGAGGGCGAACTGTTGAAGATGATCGAGCGAGACTTTGGATCGCTTTCGGCGATGCAAGACAAGTTTACCGCCGCGACTGTCGCCGTTCAAGGCTCTGGATGGGGTTGGTTGGGCTTCGACAAAGCTAGTGGAAAGCTCGCGGTGACGACGACGGCAAACCAGGACCCGTGCGTGACCACCGGTCTTACTCCCATCCTGGGAGTCGACGTCTGGGAGCACGCGTACTACTTGCAGTACAAGAATCTTCGTCCGGATTACGTCAAAAGTGTCTGGAAGATCATTAACTGGAAGGTAAGTGTAATCTTTGTTGTGACGAGAGAAAAGACTGACGAGCTCGATTTTTTTCCGTACAGAATGTTGCTGATAACCTTAAGAATGCCATGTAATGCACATTCTAACTTGTACAACAATTTTTTGTGAATCGATGTGTGAATTATTTCATTTCGTTGCTGTCTACTGGATCATCGTGGTGCGTCAAGGGACGTTTCACGGCTCAACTCAGTTCTGCTTTGCTATGAGTGCCTCCTCCGGGCGTCTCTCTCTAGTCATCGCCGTCCATGCGCTCTTCCTCGTCCTCGTCCTCAGTAGTAACATCCTCCGCTCCTTCCTCGTCCATTTCCTCGAGTTCGATGTCTTGTTCGCCCTCCGTCTCCATAATTACTTTAACGCACTCCTCTTTGTCGTTGTGCATGGCCTCGTCCAGTGGCGTCCGGCCGGCCTGGTTACAAATGCTCGCGTTCGCTCCTTTGTCCATCAACAGTTGAACGATGGTCGCCTGGCCGTTTAGACACGCCCAGTGCATCGCCGTGCTCCCTTGATCGTTCGTCTTGTTCACATCTGCGCCGTACTCGAGCAAGAGGTTGACAATTTCTTCGTGCCCGTTCGCCGCCGCGTAGAGCAGACCGTCGTACGCGTCCGCTAGCGCACCCTGGTCCAGGTACGATCGACACTCGTCGAACTCTCCGAATCGCGCGGCATCGGCCAAGGCCTCGCTCAATTCTTCCTCCGTGGACATGACGCGCCGCCTCGCTTTTGCGTCCCCGGCGGCGAATGTGGGGAACCCGAGCGAGCGCGGCCGATGGAACTTGGACTCATCTTCGATTCGACCGGTCACGATTGGTGCCACCCCGGACTCGTGGGTTTGGGATCAGAGTCGTTACGAGCGACGCCTGCGTCGACGCCGGAGACACCGCCGCGACGACATGGCGTCCGCGCGCGTGACTCGGGCGTCGACCCGCGAGGGAAAGAAGCCATCGACCCCGAACTTCGTCGTCGGGTTCGCGTACTTGCTCGGTGCGTGCGCGCGACTCGTCGAAGAGGAACATCTTTTTTAGCGCAACCGCTCCATCCTCCGACTGGACTGTGGACGACGACTGACGCACAACACGCGTTTTTCATCGACACGTAGCGACGCAGCTGACGTCTAAACTTTTACCCTTCTTCATCAACACTCTCGTGGCGCGACAGCTCACTCCGGAGGAGTTTGGTGTTCCCACCGTACACTTCTACTTGCTCTCGACAGTCATCCTCACGACGCGCGAAGGCTTCAGACGGGCGCTCATGCGGGATTCTGTCGACGAGGGATCCTTGGGATACGCATGGTTCGTTCTTCCTCTGGGTTTTGCGCTCTCCATCGCGGTTCCAGCTGGCGTTATCACGTCGCAGAAGATATCCGCGAGTGAACCGTACGGTTTGGCTCTCGTGTACTACGGCATCGCAGCGTTCGTCGAGCTGTGCGCCGAGCCTTACTACATTCGAGCCATGCGAAAGTCCGCTTTCAAACTGAGGCTGATTACAGAATCAATTTCAACCATCGCGAGAAGTACTTTGACGTACTTACTGGTCTCCATGAACCAGCAAAACGTTGTGATGGCCTTTGCCTACTCGCAGGTGGGAATTAATTTTTTGTATTTTTGCGCGAACCAAATGAGTGCGTCTCCTCGTGACTAACGTGAGTTGCTCGCCGCAGCTCCTCTATGCTGTTTCGATAACATTCTTTTATGTCATCGGAACGCCGAAACACACAAATCAAACGACGAGAAAGGATCCGGCGACAGTAAAATTAATTGGTATTTTTTCGTTACAGGTGTGCTCAGTCAAACCTTTTGAAACATCTTGATCATTACTCTTTCACGCTGCAGGCTACATGGAAACTCGTTTTGGCAGAAGGAGAAAAGGCTACACTCATAGCCGTCGCTGCGGCGGATGAAGTCGGTGTTTACGGCCTTGTTGCGTCTCTTGGGTAAGATTGAATATTTTCACGAATTAATTAATTCTGAATTAACTTTTTGTTTCAAGCGCGGCGTTTGCGAGATTAGTGCTCCAACCGTTCGAAGAGGCTGCATTCGTCATTTTTACACGCAGTATTTCGTCGAAGGCACGCGCTACGGAAGAAAAGAAAGTGTTTAATGCATTATTGCGTGTAGCAATTATTTTCGGCAGTACGGCGGTACGTATTACATGCTACGCAATTCTAGTGGCGACGCATTGACGTGTGTGACTGTCTAGGCTTTTATGGGACCCCATTTCTCCTGGTTGGCGCTCAGGTACGGCACTAGAGATGACTGTGTCGAACTTCTTGTTGAATTATTTCCCATTTGCGAACAGAATTTTATATGGTGAGCGGTGGGCAAATCAGCATTTCGCATCAGAAACGCTCGGTTTCTATGCAATTTTAATTTTGCTGTTAGCGGTGCGTGTCTTCTTACACGATCGCGCAGCGTTACTTCGTTATCTTGACGTTGACGACATGGCGAGAAAAAATCATCGCACGAATTTATTGTTAATTAATTTATTTATTTCTGATTTCTTTGATTACCAGGTGAACGGCATCACGGAGGCTTACGCACACGCTGTTATGGTATGTGTTGAGTACATCATTTCACTTGAATCGTTTTAGACTCACCATGTCACTGTGCATAGTCGTCGACGGAGTTGAGTTCTTCAAACGTCTGGCTCCTCGTTTGCTCCCTTGTCAATGTGGTATGTGTGTGCACTGTCTGCGAGTGGTCTTTTTCGTGACTTTACGTTTTCCAGGGTGGTACACTGATGCTTCAGCGCTCGCTGGGACCGATCTCGCTTTTGATAGCGAACGCCATGAGTATGGTTGTTCGCATCGCTTTCACCGGTTCGTACATACGCAAACGCTTTGTTCGCCTGAAGTTGGATACTCATGTCAAGCTCCTCTCAAAGTCTTATTTCTTCGTAAGTTCACTCCACTGAAGACACCTGTGACCATCATTATGATTGTTTCATCGCAGACTTTGATCATTTTCTCTTTCATTGCTCGGATGTCTGCTCAAGAGTTGCGCAGCAACCCAACAACTACTGGGCTCTTGGCCCACACTGGGTGCGGAGCCGTTATCCTAGCTATCCTCCTCATCACACTGTACGTCTGCGAGCGTGACGCGTTTTTATATCTGTCAAAGCATAATAAAAGTGATTAGTGTTGACGTAGTTTATGAAAATTGTGACAGTATCGATAGCCTGATTTGCATTCCCGTTCGCCACAACTGCGCCACCGCCTCAAAAAATCAAGTAGGCTTTGACCTAGATCGCCTCCTCGTCCTCATCTGACGACGCTTTGACGGCATCGCGGTGGCTTTCGATCGCGATCCAGCGAAGAATCCATCGAGCGCACCCTTCGCTCGCCCCTGGCGTGTTATTGTTTGCTTCGGTCGACGATCAACCTAAAAACGGCGCAATGAACGTCACTCGTCGTATTATCTCTGCCGCTTCTTTGCGCGGCGTGCAGCGTGCTTCGGTGAGATCCTATGGCGCTGGCCCGCCGGGTGGCTATTTTGCTGAAGGTGTACAAACTGGACGCAACGGTTACTTGTTCGGTGAGACCCCGGCGGCGGCAGGGAAGCGTAGAGTTTGGGAGGACTGGGAGGCGCCGTGGTATGCAACTCTCACGCTCGCCACTGGCATCCTCTGTTTCGGTCTTCAGGCGAAACCAGACACGAAAATGACATCGTGGGCTAGAGAAGAGGCGGCGCGACGACTTGCCGCGGAAAAGTAGCCCCATCGTCGCGGATCTCGTCTGCTTCTTAGTACGCTAGTAAAACAAACAGGAGTGTTGTAAATTGTTACTTTAGTAAGCACCAGGCGCGCGTTGAAACGTTCACTTTTTTGTCCTAAGTACTTCATATAATACGTCTAGTTGTATTTGCTATGCTATCGCCGGTATCTCGATCGTTTGAAGTTGACGTACAAGTGGAAGATGCCGCGCTCAAATGTGCACCTAAAGCCGCGCTTGTGACTATGTTCCCATTCCTTATTTACGATTTTGAAGGCAATATCCTCATAAGGTGGGCCTGCGGTGATTTTGAGGATGCATGTTTCGGCATTCGGTGAGCCGTCTGGCTCAATTCTGTAAGATGGAGCCTTCGAAGTATCGATAAGGTCTGGATAGAAGATGTTGAACTTGTACCCCTGGACAAGTTTTGGCGGCGGATTTGAAGAGTCGTAATGAGTTTGGTTATACTTGTTCCACGAGTAACCAGTGTGCACACGATTAAAGTACTTGGGTTTTCGTGGTCGGTACTTATCGTGCCACCAGTACGCCTGCGATTCCAGTGCAACCTCGGCAGAGAAGTTTGCGTCGCCTTCCTCAGTTGCGCCCATCATCCGCTCGACAAGATCCTTTGCCTTGATATCTTCCTGTCTTTCAAGATCCTTGAAATCGGTCGTTCCTGTTCGAAGATTACCAAGAATACCGCTGCTGTGGTTTGCCCCACCGGACGTTTTAAACGCGTTGTAAACGTCTTCTTCTGTCTTACCTCTGAGGACTCGCTTCTGGGAAGTGACCTTCTTGAAGCGTGACATGCTTTTGATCCTTTCTTGCTCTCGAAGACGAGTAAGGTTCGCTTCTTCTTGTGCAATATCGATTATTTCGATCCCCTCTTCGACCTCTTGGAGTCGCATTGGCGACAAAGATGGATCAAACTGTTCTGGTGCGGAAGAGCGTTGCGTTTCAGCGGCTCCCATATTTTCCCACTCTGACCCATCGTTTCCGTGAGCGTCATCATCCTCGACGTGTTTACCGAAATCCGCACCCAGTAAGTCATCATCGTCATCATTCTCTTCTCCTCGCGTCTGGGCGTCGGAAGCTTCCTTTCTTGCGCGGCCTCCGTCCTCTATTTCCTCTCTCTCGAACTTCACTTTGAGAGCACCGTGAGCCTCCTCAACCGTGGCCCTCATTTTCGCCATCGTGACTCGCGTTAACACTGCCTTCCAATATTCAAATTCGCCCGCATCTGGATCTTCAATTTGTTCAGAGATATCTGCTTCGAGGTCACACAGTTCAGCCGCGGACTTGCCGCTCACGATTTCTACTACGTCGTCATCTATGTCAGCATGCAAACTAGTCGCTTCTGTGCGTTCAGAATTTTGCCCACGGACGCGTGAGCGTTCGATTTCTTCATTCTTTCGAACTTCATCTAATTCCATCTCCGTCACACCAATCAAGGAAGTCCAAAATTGACGCCTCTTGGCGTCCTGTGTGTCGAGCTCGCGCAACTCCTCGAGTTCTGTTTTGGTCTCTTCCAACTCATTCAACGTTAACCCTTTCAAAACTGTGAGTGGATTCACGAACGCATCGAATTCCATGTACGTTTCAGCGAACACGTTCTGCGCGATCAGGTCTATGGGCTTCGCACGCCCCTCTTTTATCCGTATCCCCGCTCGCACTTTCGCTTGGCGCAGGTGAAAGGCATTCTCCTTTTGATCCAGCTCCTTCGCTTCCCCCTTCGCTCGTTCGCGCTTCTGCGCGTCCATGGTTGCGAGAACGCTCGGTTGTCGTCGGTTCCAATCGTTACCGGCCTCTCCGGCTCCGGAAGAGCGGCGCCAATCCTCCGCGGATCCAACGCCGCCTCCGAACCGAGGCGGCGGTGCGTCGCCGTTCATCACGCGCTGACGTCGATCGACCCCACGAGAACGCGACGACGCGAACGGAAACGATTCACGCTCGGCGAAAGTCACGCGTCGACCGCGCGCGCGCCTCACTGGCGTCTCTCGCCCCGTTTCCCGCTCTCAACGTGGTGGTTCCTGACTCGTCACACGGAGGACTCCTCCCTCGGACAGGATCCCCTCGGGCACCGTGTACGTAACACTCAAATCGCCGTCTCCGCAGTCGACGACTCCGAGTCCGTCTCCGGACTTGAACCGTTCGCTTCGCCGCGTGAGAACGAACGGGTGAAGTCGTCGTCGAGAGTGTGGTCCATCGTGCGCGTTCTCATCGACACGTCGCGCGTTTCGGGTTCGCGGTCGAGAAGACATGCGGGCGGTTCCGTGGACCCGGTTCGCGATGGCGATCGTTTTGACGTTGCTGTCGTCTTCGTCGGCGCTCGCGGCTCCTGAATGCTCAGAACGCGATGAGATGAAGATTTTAGACGTAGATCTGGACGTGAACGGGGAACACACCGTCGTTCCGGCGGGTTTGGCGTTGTTTGGAGGAGACGTGGTGGTGAACTCGACGCTGGGTCCGTGGTCCCTCGCCCTCCCAGTGAGTGGCGAATACGGGTGTTCGAGTTCATCTATCGGTACGAGCATGACCGGTGATGTTCTCGTGGTGGAACGCGGCGAGTGTCAGTTTTACGAAAAGGCGAAATTAGCTCAGGCAGCCGGAGCGAAAGGGTTAATAATTGTCAGCCGCGGGGAAGACTTCACCACGATGACGTGTGCGGAGGATGAGAAACTCGATATTGTTACCATGCTAGTGGCGGGTGAAACTGGTTTGGCGATTTTGGATGGTGCGAACCAATCGGGCGCGAGCTTGACGATTACTTTGGCTGAAGTTCTTCCGAAACAGTTTGATTTTGTAGCTTCTTTTGCCCTCTTGCTCATGGCTGTCATGACGATCAGTCTAGGTGGCGTGTGGTCTTTGAAGGACAAAAGGCACGATATTTCTTCGAAGCGTGATGACGATGATATTGACGAGCGGGAGGAGACGGAGCACGACCATTCACAAGGTATTGAGATCAACTCCTACAGCGCGTTTTACTTCGTCGTGCTGGCTTCAGTCGTCTTACTCATACTGTTTTACACGATGCAACATTGGATTTTCGTAGTGATGCGAGGTGTATTTGCGTTGGCTTCGTTCGAAGGTCTGCGTGTTGTGTTTTACTCCGCTCTTACGTATCGCAAGGCTCGGTTTCACCGCTCAAAAGTTGTCCTCCCCTTCATGGGTGCCGTCCAGACGGTGTCAATCTTGGCGAGTATCGGGGCGGCTTTAGTCGTAGCCACGTGGGTTATTTTTGAGAAAGCCACGTGGTCTTGGATACTACAAGATATCTTAGGATTATCTTTCCTCGTGAACGTGTTGAGACTCGTGCATTTGCCGAACCTACAAGTCGGAACGTTGCTTCTTTGCTGTGCCATGCTTTACGACATCTTCTGGGTGTACGTGCAACCTCACTTGTTTGGACAAAAGAGCGTAATGGTCACGGTTGCTCGCGGAGATGAGCGCGGTGAGAGACTTCCCATGCTGTTTCTCTTCCCTCGCGCCTCGGGCGATGGAGACTTCTCCATGCTAGGCTACGGAGACGTCATCTTGCCTGGTTTGCTCGTCGTCTACAACTTGCTCTTTGACAACAGAAAGTCTGATATTTCCGAAACGAAATACTACTACTTTTTCTGGTCGTTGTTTGCATACGCTGTAGGGATGGTGTTGACATTTTTCGCGCTTTACTTCGAGGTCGGAGGACAAGGGGGGCAACCCGCGCTGACCTATTTGGTGCCCACCGTTTGCGGAACGACGTGTTTCTTGGCTTGGAAGCATCATAACCTCGGTGAAATGTGGACAGGCTTTAGTGAAGAGTACTCTGCCATACCGTCAGAGTCTGAATCCATATTGTAGTTTGTATATGATAGACCGCTAATCAACACTTATTCAATGTCCCCAGAAAAACCAACTTGCCCCCGTTCAGTCGTCCAGAAGTGATCGTCCGCTCGCTCGAGTCAGGCTGCGACACTCGCGGGTGGTGATGCGCGATGAATAAGGACAAGGCGCGTCAGAGCCTGATCGCCTCTCGAAATATTTCCAAAGATACCCCTGTAGCCCGTCGCGTTGCCTTTCTTCGCGAAGCCGCCCGGGCATACGTAACAGAATTTCCCAAACTATCGGCGCGGTTAAACATGTCGGCGACGACTTTGGCGAGAGAAAATGAACTTTCACGAGCTCAGATCAACGCTTACGGATCTTGTCCTGCTTGCGGTCTAGAGAAAGAAGAAGAAGGCGTGACGTGCCGCTTGTGTAGGTTACCACTCAAGAAGAAGACTCGACGCCGGCCGAAGGTCGTGCAGTCAAAGTGAGGAGATGTAGATATTAGAATACCGATTAGATGATGGAGATACAGAAAAATAACATGAATCACTCGTGAACCCTCAGAAACTAGTTGGCGGTTTGCAAAATTGCCGCGCCGCTACTGGGTAACGTCGCGAAAAGTGCACGTCCTACTTCGGCTTGTTTGATGATACCTGCTACGACTCGGGAAGCATAAAATGATTCCTTGACCGCTTCTAACACGCTATTGACTGCATCTTTCGCCACAAGTGCCACAGCACATCCGCCCCAACCTGCTCCGGTGAGTCGAGCGCCGTGCGCACCAGCGGCGCGGAATGCGTCAACGAGTTCATCAAGTTCCGGGCAAGAGCACTCGTAAAGAGCACGACAAGACTCGTGGCTACCGTTCATGTATACACCAAGCTCAGCGGGGTCAACTTTCATCGCACACGCCGCTGCGAACAAATGCACGCGCCCCGCCTCGGAGAAGACGTGCAACGTTCGTGAAAGGAGCTTGTAGCCCTTCTCGTTGTGAGTCAATACAAGTTTCGAAGCCGGCGAGGAGAAGACATTCATGAACGCTTCAACCCCAATGAGCTCTTCAATTTCTCTTGCATCGTAGTAGCCGTCGTGTAAAAGCTCCTCAGCTCTACACTTTGCGACAGACATGGAACCAACGTGCTGTTCAATTTCTTTGAGCGTCTCAATCTTGGCGGCGTCCTCCATGCTCATGCCTAGCTTTATGCCTAAAATTATCGCCGCAAGGCGACATTCAACGACCCGTAGGTTGTAACGTTCGTGAGCCCCTTCAGCTTTGTTGCTGACAGCGAGGCAGTTGCCGATGATGAAAGCTGCATCCTCCGGTAGTTGTACATCGTTGGTGGTGATCGGATTAAAATCAACCAACTTGGCGACTCCGGCTTCGCCCATGATGGAAATAGCCTGATCCATTCCACCGGACTGAGTCCCAGAGTATCGTTCACATTTGCAAGTAAAGTCAGCAATCTCACCCTTCGTAAAGTTCAGCCCAAGGGCGTGCATGACGGCCACCGCAACCGCGCAGCACAACGCCGATGAAGAACTCAAGCCGCTTCCGGTGGGCACGGTTCCATCAATCATGATGTCCAACCCCACCGTCTGTGGAATCGCCGCTCCGGACTCGTTCAGAAAGTCAAAAACACCCTTATATCCGCACATGACGTAGTTTGTCCAGTGTAAAGACGCCGTGTCGACCTCCTGCGCCGGAGACAACTCGAATGACTTTGACGTATACTTCTCATTCGTATTCCCCACGGTAATCTTTCCCGACTTTTCATTCACCGAAACGGCGACTATGGTGTCCAAACCGATCGCCATCGGTAGCACGGAGTATCCCTCGTAGTCGATGTGCTCTCCGATGAGATTCACTCGCCCCGGGGATCTCGCGAACGCCTCCGGAGACCTTCCATCGTACGCCTTTTCGAAAGCCTCGCGCACGCCAGCGTACCGCGCGCGCGTCTCCTCGGTGAGCGATTCCCCGTACACCTCCTCCAGAGACGAGGACACGGGTATCCTCTCGTTCGCGTCGTCGAGTCCCATGCCTCCGAATCAACGCCTCTCCGTCGAACGCGGCGCTTTTCCCACCGCGACGCGTTTTCACCACGGAAATCAATCCATCGGACGCGCGCGGACGCTCCACCTGGAGGACGAACGCGTCCGCGCCGTGTGCATTTTTTATCGGTCGCATTTCCTTTCTCCGTATTCGAGTACATTCAAATACTATCATGACTGTTAGGGTTTACACACAAACTTCTCGATCCCTCCCCTCCGCGTCGCGCGCGGACGCTCGTTTGGAGATTTTTGTCGCGAAAACGAGGGACGGAGAACGGCCGGCCGGGACGATCGATCGACGTTCCCGCGTCGACCGACGTTCCCGCGCGCGCGTCGAACGGCAGTGACGCGCGTGCGTGAGCGCGCGCGAGAGCGAAACAGCGCGCGGACGACCGTCGAAGGCGTTCGAGGCGAGAATCGCGCGAATCGAACGCGCAAAGCGGGGAAACGGACGAGGTATCCACTCGGCACCGCTCGGTCGCATCGTCATCGGTTCGCATCGCGCGCGCGCGCAGATCTTGGAGACGACACGAGAGGCGTCGGGTATAGGTGTGAGAGCGGCGCGAGCGCGCGGTGGGACGTGAACGAAACGCTTCGGTGCGTGTTTTCTGAAGACCTCGTGTGGATCGAGTCCGTCCCGATGGCGCACACCGCGGAAGAAGTGCTCGCCTTCCTCGATAAACTGGATGTGAAGACGATGAGCGTGAGCAAATTGGCCAAGATGGGCATTTGCATCAATGGTTTGTCGGATGACATGGACGAGAAAGAGCGCGATAAAGTTCTCAGACTGTACCGCCGTAAGATCGCGAACCGCGAGTCTGCGAAACGGTCCAAGATTCGGAAGAAGGCTGAGGATGCGAAACTTCTCTCCGCGGCGGAGACGCTCCTCAATGATAGCGCCAGTATGCGACAGACCATCAAGGATTTACAGCGAAAGGTGGACGAGTTGTACGGGGAAAATGTAAAACTTAGAAGGAAATTGGGAGAAGAAGTCAACGATGAGCTAGAACAGAGCTGTCCATCGGTGAACTTGCCACCGGAGGTTGAAACACCAAGTCTGGTGATGAAGGAGGCGCGAAAGAAGAAGCGGGGAATGATGAAGTGCAGGTCTGATTCTTCTATCGCGACCACTTTTGGCGAGGAATTCCGGAATTCTGAGATGGAAGATCCGGTCCCGGTGCCCAAGCGCGGCCGAGCCGAACAGACGGTCTCGGAAGTGGCCAAGCAAGCTCCTGCGAACACACAGATCACCGAGAAAAAGCTCCTTGAACTCACCACCGCTGGTGGATGCTCAAACTCTATTCTCGAGAATTTCTTTATGCAAGAAAATCACCGAATGGATACGGAATCCCCACTTTTTACCGATAACTTCACGATGTACGATTTCAAAGAAGGCGAGATCGTCCAAGGGGATGATTTTTCAAGCCTGTTTTAGAAACAAGTACCATACGCAAACATTGGTGCACTGTCATTTCGCCTGCCGACAGTGGTTCTACGTTCCGAATCTTTGATTCGTACAATAACTGTGTTAATCTGTAAAGTAACATACATTCACGCGACTTTACATGACGCCTCCCCACTCCATTGACACCAACATTGCTGCGTAACGACAACTTCGTGACATACATGACAGTGTAAAATGCACACAGTTTAGCCTTTCGATCACAAATTATTATACTCTAGACGCGTTCATTTACGGGAAAGAAGGACTAAGGCAGCAGAAGCTAGAATGTTCGCATCAATCTCTACAATCGCGAGTTGAGAACATCCATGACAGCCCCGAAATCATCCTTCACGATCACCGGCGGGTTGGCGTACTTGGACTCGAGCCCTTCGAGCTTCTTCTCGTGGTACGCAACCTTGCTGTGAGTAAACTTCAAGCCGTGAGCCGTACTGATAACCACCGTTCGGTCACTGGGAGCGATCACTTGCTGCGCACGAAGCTTCTTCAACGCGGCGAGCGCAACACCGGTGTGCGGGCAGTTGAACATACCTGTCAAATCGGCCTCGGCGGCAGCGTCCATCATTTCCTCCTCCGTGGCCTCTTCAACGATACCGTCAGTTTCCGTGAGCGCATAAATCGCGCGATCGATGGAAACAGGATCACCGATTTGAATGGCGGAAGCGAAAGTCGGCTCAGCCTTCACGGCTTCGAACTTATCCCAGCCCTTTTTGTAAGCGCGGTAAAGCGGGTTGGCGTTCGCAGCTTGCGCAACGACCATACGAGGAAGTCTGTCGACAAGTCCAAGGTCCTTGCACATCTTGAAGCCCTTGAAGAAGGCGTAGACGTTACCAAGGTTGCCACCCGGAATGATAACGTAATCAGGGACTTCCCAGTTGAATTGTTGGCAGATTTCAATCGCAGCAGTCTTTTGGCCTTCGAGGCGCAACGAGTTCAAAGAGTTCGCCAAGTAGATCGGGAGCTCCGCGGTGACCTCACGAATAAGACGCATACAACCATCAAAATCAGTATCAATCGACAGCACGAGGGCGCCGTTGGCGATCGGCTGCACGAGCTGGGCAACAGAAATCTTATCCGCCGGGAGGAAGACAATAGAAGGAATACCGGCTGCGGCGGCGTAAGCGCTGAGAGCCGCCGACGTATCACCCGTGGACGCACAACCGACAGCAGAAAGGGGCTTGCCCATCTTGCGCATTCGGTTCACTTGGGAAACTAAAGCCGTCATACCGAGATCCTTGAAGGAACCAGTGTGGGAGTTACCGCATTGCTTAACCCAGAGGTCGTTCATACCCAAGTTCTCTCGCCCGTAACGCTCGGCCCAGAACAAGTTGGAGTTACCTTCGAACATGGACACAATATCTTCGTCCGCAATTCCCGGAAGGACCCATTCCTTCTTACTCCACACACCAGAACCGTACGGCCACGTGGTCTTACCGACCCGCTCATCGAACAATGCCTTCCAGTATTCTGGAGGGTAGATCGAGAGCGCCTCCATGTCGTGGGTCACGTCGAGCAAACCGCCAGACTTGCTTCTGTAGATGATCTCATCCAAGGAGTACTCTTCGCTGGCGTCACCCGCGAAAGGGGTGAACTTGGCGTTGAATAAGTTCGCCTTCTCCGGCGCACCCATCCGCGTGGCGGCTTGGCCAAACTCGGCATCCGTTCCCGCGCGAGTCGTGACCGCCGCGCGCATCGCGCGGCCGACACGGTTCTCACTCGCGCGCTTTCCTCGCACCACTTTCGCGTTCGCGACGGATCGTCGCTGCGAGAGCATCACGCTCGACGTCACCGTCGACATCGCTCAACACAAACTCGGGTCACACAGTAGGGATGCGACGACGACCCCGAGGCGGTGTTCGCGCGTTCCTTCGCGGGTGTCACGCGTGAAGCTCTCTCGATTCGGGCGCAAGAAGGTCGAACGTCGATCAATGCGGCGTTCGATGCGTCTTCCTTCCCTCGCACGTCTCGGTGTACCGCACGCGCGCGCGAAACCCGAAAAAGCTTTGAAACGAAAGGGTCGGCGTCGGCTCGCGGGGTCGAGCCGGGCCGAATGCGATAGGGTTTGGGCACGCGATGCATGTTTTATTTGCGTATCGACGTGCTCGTGTATGGGTGAAAGAAACAAAGTCTCGCGAGAATGGAGCGTCGAGTCGAGGGATGATGGGTTGCGACGAGTCACGAATCGCCGAGCCGACGACCGAGGCGCCCCGCCCGTTGTCGCGTGTCGAGGGTGACGTAGGTGGTCGACGTGGCGTCCCTCCAAACGATCGCGCGACCATGTCGACGGCGACGGTGAGAGTGACGGCGACGACGGTGAGGGAGACGAGAGCTTCGTGGAAGCGTTCGTTTCAGACGCGGGTGACTCGCACGAGACCGACGATGGGGGGAGCGAGCCGCATCGCCGTCGTGACGCGCGCGGGTGGGAGCGGCGGGCCGAAGAAGCTTCTCAGAGAGAATGAAAAGGATGCGTGGTTGAGCGAGATGGAGCGCGAGGGGGGTAATCCGCTCAAAGACCCCATGGCGTTGATCGGTATCGGTGGTATCGCCGTCCCGTTCATCATCTTGGCCGTCGCGAGCGTGGCCGGGTTCATCGGTAATTAGAGTCTAGAGGAAGAGGTTATCAGAGAATTTGTTGTTGTTTGAATGTGATGAGATGTTTCTTCTATCGGCGTTTATTATTTTGCGTTACAACAGCGGCGCGCTTGACGTTACATGAGTGATTGCGTTCTGTCCGTCTCTGGCGGGATGTCGGCGATGGATTCCAGCAAGCTCTGGAACTCCAAGGATGAGCGCCCTCGACGTCGGCGCCCTCGTTTTATTAGTGCTTGATCTTTCAGAGGTGTGATGGCGGGAGATTTGAGCGTTTCCTCGGTGTCGATGAAGCAAACAGTAGCTGTGTGAGCGTTCTCGTCCAGGTTTCCGGAGAAAATGCAGACTTCATCTTCCAGTGGATTGTCTAAGAATGCGTCCTCCTCACTCAAAGATATGTCTTCTGGCGCGCCACAGTCATCGTGTAACCAACCGAAGAAGGCGTGCTCGAGTTCCAGCTGCGCCGTGTCCTCGCTGTCCAACAAACCCATCGGTATGTCTATCTCTGCGGATTTAACACCTCGTTTCGCGCCCTTCTTTCCCTTTTCATTGCGAGACGAAGCGGCGGCGAGCTTCTTCTTTGTCCTCGGCACCGGCTTCGGAGCTTCTTCTTCGGTGAACTCGCGTCGCACAAATTTCGCACACGCCGCGTTGAAGCCCGTGAGTTTGCCTGTATCTTTATTATTGAGTCGTCGCATGCCTCGACGACACCCTCTGACACCGTCGCGCTCGATCGAACGCACGGTTACCAGGTGGTTACACCAATTCACGGATAACGACCGAAAACGCACGCGCGCGCTAGATTCGGACATTCGGATCGAGGTCTCGCCTCGACCTCGCCTCCGTCGCGCCTCGGCGGCGTGCGTGGATCGACGGCGACGGGGCGAAGGCGGTACATCGTCGCGCGCGAGGGTGATCGCGCTCGTTTGAGACGAACGCGAAGACGAACGCGGTGCGTCGAAACGGCCCGAGGAAGCCCTTCGAGCGGTGACAGAGCGACCGAGGCGGCGAAAGGAAGAACCCGATGGCGAACGAGGGCGAGGTGCCCAAGCCCAAGCTCAGCGCCGAGGCGCCGAGTTTTAGCTTTAATCCGTCCGCGACGTCGTTTGAATTCAAGCCGAGAACGGTGAAAGCGGTTGCGCCCGCGGACGATGGTGCCGCCCCGCCGCCGCCCGCCGGGGCGCCTCCGGCGAAGGCGGTGTCGCTCTCCATCGGCGGACCCGCGAAGGAGGTCACCATCGGCGCGCCGGCGAAAGCTAAAGAGATCACCATCGGTGGTCCAGCAAAGGCTGTGTCGCTCTCCATCGGCGGACCCGCGAAGTCAGTCAGCATCGATGGCCCGACAAAGGCGAAAGAACCGGAAGCTGCGGCTGAAAAAAACCCCGCGGGGGAGAAACCGGAGGCCCAAGTTGAAAAGGTCGCCGCCAAGGTTGCGCAAGTCGTGATTGAGGAAGATCCGGTCGACGACGTCGAAGATGAGACTTTCGATCGTCGCGAGCACTTGAACCTCGTGTTCATCGGCCATGTCGATGCGGGTAAGTCTACCATTGGTGGACAGATCCTATTCTTGTCCGGCATGGTTGACGATCGCGTCATTCAAAAGTACGAGCGAGAAGCAAAGGAAAAGAATCGGGATTCATGGTACATGGCTTACATCATGGACACTAGTGAGGAAGAAAGATCAAAGGGTAAGACTGTTGAGGTCGGTCGCGCCCACTTTGAGACCGAAAAGAAGCGCTACACCGTTCTAGATGCACCGGGACACAAGAACTATGTGCCAAACATGATTGCTGGGACGGCACAAGCTGATGTCGGTGTGCTCGTGATTTCGGCGCGTAAGGGTGAGTTTGAAACCGGATTTGATAAAGGTGGTCAGACCCGCGAGCATGCCCAGCTTGCGAAAACATTAGGAGTCACAAAATTAGTTGTCGTGGTCAACAAAATGGACGATTCGAGTGTTGAGTGGGATAAGGGTCGTTACGATGAAATTGAAAAGAAGATCACTCCGTTCTTGAAGCAGTGCGGTTACAAGGTTGACACAGACGTTCATTTCGTGCCGATCTCTGGTTTGACCGGGGCGAACATGCAGAAGAAGGTTTCGTCGGATGTGTGCCCTTGGTACGAGGGGAAGTCGTTCTTTGAAACTCTTGATGACTTAGAGCCTCTTCCAAGGGATCCGAAAGCTCCGGTGCGCTTGCCGGTCATGGACAAGTACAACGAAGCGGGCGCCATGGTGATGGGTAAGATCGAATCCGGAACTTGCCGCACGGGACAAACTCTTGTGTTGATGCCGAACAAAGCCCTGTGCAAGATTGCAACGATGTTCCGCGATGAAGTCGAGTGCACGAAGTGCCTGCCAGGGGAGAACGTCCGTCTGAAGCTCACGGGTGTGCAAGAAAGCGATATTCAGCCCGGCTTCGTTTTGTGTTCTGCCAAGGATCCGATCTTGATTTGTGAAGAGATCGAGTGTCAGCTTGCGCTGCTTGAGTTGCTCGAACACAACTCTGTCTTCACGAAGGGCTACAAGGCCGTCATCCACATTCACACCGCCACGGAGGAAATCGAGGTTACGAAACTCGTTTCTGAAATCGATACGAAGACTAGAAAGCCTAAGGAAGGTAAGCCTAAGTTCATGAAGAGTGGCAGTCTCGGGAACGTGCGCCTCAGATTTGCCCAGCCGGTGTGCGTGGAAAAGTTTGCAGACTTCGCTCAGCTCGGTCGTTTTACCTTGCGCGATGAAGGTAAAACTATCGCCATTGGCAAAGTCACCCGACTTAAGCCCAAATCCAGTGATTAAATCGAATTGACTCGTAGAGATGCAACAACTAAACGAAGCGCAACACGCCAGAGCCCGTCTCCCAGCAGCGCGCTGTACATGCTGGGGGCCCTTCGAAATATCGCCCGACGGTCGCGTCATGGCGCGCTCACGCGATGTAGGCGAGACTACATCGCTCTCAGCGCGGGAAACGGCGATTTCGGGCGTCTCGGTCACGGCACCCACTTCGCCGAAGCGGGCGATGCGTCCTTCCGCAGTTCTAACTACTTCCATCCCGTCCAAGGTTTGGAAGACATCGACGTCCGAGCGGTCGCAGCCGGGGGAGCGCACTCGGTCTTTCTGGCCGCCGGTGGATACGTGTTCGCATGTGGATTGAACGACTGCGGTCAGCTCGGGCAACCAGCGAGTATTCCGTTCGCCAGTGAAGCGATGCTCGTGCCCCTGGACGTGGAGGTGACACACGTAGCAGCTGGAAATAATCACACACTCTGCGTCGATGTAGACGGTGGGGTGTGGGCGTTCGGTAAAAACGATAGCGGTCAGTTAGGAACGGGTCGTCAGGGTGATTTTTTTCCGCAGAAGATTGATTCTTTGGTCGGAGAAGCGCGCATCACGCAGGTGGCCTGCGGAGCGGAACATTCTCTGGCGTTGTCGTCCAGTGGGCAGGTTTATTCGTGGGGTTCGAGCGTAGACGGCGTGCTCGGCCACGGTTCTGAGACATGGAACAAAAGCTGGTTTTATCGCACCGCCAAAACGGAGATGACGCCGAGATTGATAAGATCGCTTAGAGAAAAAATAGTGTCAACGGTTGCGGCGGGCCACGTGCATTCAGCGTGTGTGGACGACCAGGGAACTTTATATACGTGGGGTCAAGGGCGCTTCAATCAACTTGGACGAGGAACCAAGTTTATAGATCATGAAACTTTACCTTCGGTCGTCTCTTCGATACGATTTGTGGATGATGTTGCATGTGGCGGACTGCACTGCGTTGCCAATACGAGTGCCGGTGTTGTGTCATGGGGATCCAATCAACACGGTGAGCTCGGTTATGGACACCATTCCGATCGAAAGTCAGCAATTCCGACTGCAATTAAGCGAGGATCCCAAGGTTGGTCGAAAGTAGCCGCAGGTTGGAAACATTCAGCGGGCATTTCTCAAGAAAAGCTGTTCACGTGGGGGTTTGGTGGGTCTGTAGGTTCGTACATGGATGAGAAAATGTCTTGTGGTGGGCAATTAGGTCTAGGAAATGAGTTTGACTTTTGGGAACCCCAACAAGTTTCCGTTCCAGGCGTAGTCAAAGATGTTTCTTGCGGGTTCAATCACACGCTTACACTCGTGAGCACTCGACAGTAGTACGTAGCACAAAGGTACTAGTACTTCATATTCAACAGATTAGCTATGGAGCTCGATGACGAAGGGAACTACCTACATACCTACCGTACATTTCCATTTTCCATTCGGAGCATTCTCACGAGGCAAAACGTTCCTAAGATGACAAATCCAGTCAACATCATAAATACAGCACGCCACCCATAAGCTGAGGCAACAACACCAACGAGTATTTGACCGACGCCGCTTCCAACTGCGCCTGAAGAATCTACGAAACCTGAAATCACGCCGACGATACCACCGTGACCACGGTGCTCCTTCGTCTTACTCGCTAATTCTGCGCTCATCACGCTTGCAAAGAGTGCGGCAGCTGGACCTACAAAAAATCCGGTTGCGAAGATACACGCCACAGTCCCTTCCAAATTGTTCTCATACGGTATGCAAGTCAACGGTATAATTCCTAAAATCAAAGATACCATGAACAACGGTATCCACCTATCAAGTAAACGATTCAGCAGCGCAGAGACTCCGATTCCAATAATCAGTGACAGATCAAACAACTGCGTGGAAATAATGGAATTACTGTGGGACCCAAAGCGTTCATCGACATAAAAAGGAATCCAAAAGAGGAGAGACGTCACGACGCCTTTCAATGCCATCAAAGACCCCGCGTAGTCGACGACCCCTGGTAATTTCCACACCTTTGTGATCACCTCTTTGAAACTTGGTTCTGGAGCAGCATCCTCATCGCTTTGGATCAACAGCGCGTTTTCTGCATCTTCCTCATCAACAATACCACAACTATTCGGCGCAACGAACAGTAGAAACGCGATTAAATTCAAAAACACAAAACCAGCCGATGCAAACATCACCATTGGCCAATTTTCATCGCCAGCGCGCAACACTGCTCTCGCAATTTGCAAACCGACGATATCACCCACTGGTGAAGCTACCGTCCAAATCGACAAAACAGTCGATCTGAAACAAGGTTCTATATTCGCACTGAGAAGTGCGATGAAATTTGGGTACGCCAGCGACTGCACTAATCCCGACGCCATCCAAAGCGGTAAGTGAGTCACCAGCGCCACTGTCCACGCCTCTTGTGACGTTTGAGGCGAGAAGATGTAACCATTGACGACGCCCAAAGCGATCGACAGAAGCGCCGTTGCCGCGTAACTAAAAGCTATAACGCGAACCACTCCCAATCGTCTTCCTATCAGACCAGAAAAAAATAATCCAACCGCGTACGCGAAACAAAAAGAAAAATCAATGTTCCCCAACAACACCGTAGGATACTGCAGTTGTTCCGCCAACACCGACTTACACGCCATGTACCCCTCTCGCACGGCGTGAAACGACGTAAAATTCACGAACGACACCACCACAGCGATCCACGACGTGCGATCATCCGTCGAGAACGCCTTCACGTTCCTCATGGCGCCGAGCTCCCCGCTCAACACCTGTCCTTCGACCGACCGCTCCTTCGACCCGAACCGCGCGCGACGCGCGTCCGTCTCCCCGTCCTCGTCCTCCGACGATTCCTCGAACGCACGTTCTCGTCCACGCACGCGCGTCTTCTCTCTCTCTCGACCCGTCGCCACAAAGTGTCGTCTCGATTCTCATCCTGCCACGCGTGATGATTCATCCACTCTTTCATTCATTCATTCATCCACTCATTCATTCATTCATTCGGTCGTTGATGACTGCCCGCTGCCTCCCGGAGAGCGCGGCGAGGGATGTCGTCGCACGTCATGCTCCTCGCGAGC
>MDTD01176544.1_pt1 | contig 83355 bp, 74 predicted proteins | sample 811221 | NCBI WGS metagenome assembly MDTD01 (sample SAMN05326646, study PRJNA326480) | marine metagenome | isolation source: seawater | place: Pacific Ocean: South West | collected 2011 | reverse complement strand
CGCGATGCCTCCGCCCTCAAGGCCGAGGTCGAGACCTTCCTCAAGAGCGTGCGCGCCGCCTGATACAGGCGCAAAGCCGCAACAGCACACAAGGCCGCCACCGGGAACACCGGCGGCGGCCTTTTTTCTTGAAGAAGAGCTGTATCGGCCTGACGTGACGTGGCGAACCCGGACACCTTGCGTGCCGCAACCGGCCGGCAGGGTCACGGCTCCTTTGCGCCGCACAACGATTTCCCCTCGCCCGTCCCCGCAGGCCGGGGTATCACTGGTGCCCCACCCGACGTTCCCCGCGCAGCTTTCACTTCAAGAGGATAGACATGCTTCCGTCGACAGACGCGCTTCTCGACGGCCTTCTGGACTGGGTGCGTATCGAGACGCACACGCCCGACACGGCCGGACTCAACTCGATCATGGACCTCGTCCAGAGCCAGGCGGAGGGCTTTGGCGCCACCTGCCAGCGCTTTCCGGGCCGGGACGGCAAGGGCGATCACCTGCTGGTGCTCTCGCCCTGGGGCGACCACGCGCAGAAGGGCGTTCTGCTGCTGAGCCATCTCGACACGGTGCACCCCAGGGGAACGATCGAGCACGACCTTCCGATCCGCATCGAGGAAGACCGCTGCTTCGGCCCGGGCATCTGCGACATGAAGGGAGGCGCCTTCAACGGCCTCGCGGCCATGCGTGCCATCGCCGAAAGCGGTGTCACGCCGCCGCTGCCGGCCCGCATCCTCTTCACCTCCGACGAGGAGGTCGGCAGCCCGACCTCACGCTCCCTGATCGAGGATCAGGGCAAGCACGCGAAATATGCGCTGGTGACCGAGCCGGCACGCAACGGTGGCCATGTGGTCACCGCGCGCAAGGGCGTCGGCCGCTTCACGCTCAAGGTCGAGGGACGTCCTTCCCACGCCGGCGCGCGCCACTGGCAGGGCCGAAGCGCGGTGACGGAACTCGCTCACCAGATCATCGCCCTCGAGGCAATGACCGACTACGACCGCGAGATCACCGTGAACGTGGGCGAAATCACCGGCGGCACCGGCACCAACGTCGTGCCGCAGTTCGCACAGGCCGAGATCGATCTGCGCGTTCCCACCGCGGAGGCCGCGGACGAGATGGTCGCGCGCATCACCGGGCTGACCCCGAAGACCCCGGACACGAAGCTCACCATCACCGGCGGCATGAACAGGCCCCCGTTCGAGCAGAGCGACGCGTCGAAGGCCCTCTTCGATCACGCCTCGACGCTTGCGGCCGAAATCGGCTTCGAACTGGTCGGCGAAAAGACCGGCGGCGGGTCCGACGGCAATTTCATCGCGGACCGGATCCCGACCCTCGACGGACTGGGCCCGGACGGAGACGACGTGCATACGCTCAACGAGCACATCTTCGTTTCGTCCCTGAAGCCGCGCATGCTGCTTCTCAAGCGGCTGATGGAAACGCTGTCCTGACCGCTCGCACGCGGTGCGACACTCAAAGGGCGGGCGCTTCCGGCGCCCGCCCTTTTTCGTGAGCAATGACCCGTCGCACCGCCTCGTCAGGCGTCGGCGAGCCGACGCCCGTCGGAGCCGAAATAGTGCAGGCTGTCGAGGCCGCAGCGCAGGTGGATCCGAGTCCCCTGCCCGGGGATCGCCTCATGGGCGGGAACGCGGGCGATGACGCGTTCTCCATCGGTGAGCGACACATGCAGCAAGGTCTCGGCCCCGAGCGCCTCGGCAACCAGAACCTCACCGGAGAGCACCGCCACATCCGCCTCGCAGGGCACGAGATGCTCCGGCCGCACGCCAACGGTCTCCGCCCCCCGGGCCGGGTCAGCGGTTTCCGCCACCGGCCCCAGAAGCCCGGCCTCGCGCAGCCGCGTGACGGACAGGAAGTTCATGGGCGGCGAGCCGATGAACCCGCCCACGAAGATGCTCGCGGGTTTCTGGTAGACCTGAAGCGGGGTTCCGACCTGCTCCGCCGCGCCACCGTTCATGACGATGATCCGGTCGGCCATGGTCATGGCCTCAACCTGGTCATGGGTGACGTAGATCGAGGTCACGCCAAGCCGGCGCTGGAGCGTCTTGATCTCGACGCGCATCTGTACGCGCAGCTTGGCATCGAGGTTCGACAGCGGCTCGTCGAAGAGGAACACCTCGGGCTTGCGCACAATGGCGCGGCCCATGGCGACACGCTGGCGCTGGCCGCCCGAGAGCGCGCGCGGGCGACGCTCCAGATAGGGTTCCAGTTCGAGCACGCGCGCGGCCTCGCGGACCCGGGCGTCGATCTCATCGCGCGGGGTTTTCCGGTTGCGCAGCCCGTAGGCCATGTTGTCGTAGACGCTCATGTGCGGATAAAGCGCGTAGTTCTGGAACACCATGGCGATGTCGCGCTCGGCCGGCTCGACCTCGTTGACGACCCGTTCGCCAATGCGCACGTCGCCGGCGGTGATCGTTTCCAGGCCGGCAACCATGCGCAGCAAGGTCGACTTTCCGCATCCCGACGGTCCCCCCAGCACCAGGAACTCGCCGTCGTCGATATCGAGCGACACGCCCTTCACCGCCTCGAACGCGCCACCGTAGACCTTGCGCACGTCATTGAGAGAAATCATTGCCATGAGATGTCGCTCACTTGTCGCTCTCGGTAAGGCCCTTGATGAACCAGCGCTGGAACACCACCACCACGACAACGGGCGGCAGCATGGCCAGGATCGCCAGGGCAAAGGCCTGATTGTAATCGGGAATCTGGGACCCAACCCAGACGAGGAGGATCTGCTTGATGCCGCGCACGAGGGTGAAATACCCCTCCTCCGTGGTCATCATCATCGGCCACAGGTACTGGTTCCAGCCGTAGACGAACATGATGATGAACATGGCGGCGATCATCGTGCGCGAGACCGGAAGCAGGATGTCGACGAAGAACTTGAACGGCCCCGCCCCGTCGATGCGCGCCGCCTCGAGCAACTCGTCCGGCACCGACTTGTAGAACTGGCGGAAGTAGAAGGTTCCGGTCGCGGAGGCGAGCAGCGGCACGATCAGGCCCGTGTAGGAATTCAGCAGCCCCAGCTTCTGAACCACCTCGTAGGAGGGAACGATGCGCACCTCCAGGGGCAGCAGCAGGGTGGTGAAGATCACCCAGAAGAAGAACGTGCCCATCCGGAAGCGGAAATAGACGATCGCATAGGCGGCGAGCATGGACAGCACGATCTTGCCGACGGCGAAGCCCACGCCCAGGATCATCGAGTTCATCACCATGCGCAGGCCCGTGACCTGGCCGGTGAACCCGCCCTTCTTGACCAGAACGTCGGTGTAGGTGTCGAGGAAATGCCCGCCCCAGGTGGCCTGGAGCCCCTCGCGGTGGATTTCCACCGCGTCATGGGTCGAGGTCAGGAAGGCGATCGCCACCGGCCCGATCATGAACAGCGAGCCGAGGAGGAGAACGATATGATCGGACAGCTTCACACGGTGCATGACACGTCTCCTCAGCCGTAGTGCACGCGCCGCTCGATGAAGCGGAACTGGAAGATGGTGAGAACGAAGACGATGACCATCAGGATCACCGACTGGGCGGAGGACCCGCCGATGTCGTTGCCGCGGAACCCGTCCATGTAGACCTTGTAGACAAGCGTGATCGGATTGTTGGCCGGCTTGTCCTTCACCACCACGTCGACGATGCCGAAGGTGTCGAACAGCGCGTAGGTCATGTTGATGATGAGCAGGAAGAACGCGGTGGGCGCGAGCAGCGGCAGCATCACCGTCCAGAAGCGGCGGAAGCCGGAGCGGCAGTCGATGGCGGCGGCCTCGCGAATGGCGGCCGGAATGGCCTGAAGCCCGGCGAGGAAGAAGATGAAGTTGTAGGGTATCTGCTTCCACACGGAGATCGTCACGAGCGCCAGGCCGGTGTCGTAGTAGTCGAGGCCGAGCTTGTAGTCCCAGCCGAGCGACTGGGCGAAGCGCGCGAAGGGGCCGATGTGCTGGTCGAAGAACATGACGCCGATCAGGCCCGCCACCGGCGGCGCGATGGCGTAGACCCACATCAGAAGCGTCTTGTAGGTGGTGGTGCCGCGCAACACGTTGTCGGCCTTGACCGCCAGCAGCAGCGAGATCGACAGCGACAGAAGCGTCACGATCACCGTGAAGAAGACCGTGAAACGCGCGATGCGCAGATACTCGCTCGACCCCAGAACATCGGCGTAATTGTCCAGGCCGACGAAGGTGGAGCCGAAACCGAACGGATCCTCGAGATAGAAGGACGAGGAAATCGCCTGCACCGAGGGCCAGTAGAAGAAGATCACGATGACCGCGAGCTGCGGCAGCAGAAAGAGATAGGGCAGCGTCTTGCTGTCGAACTGGACACGTTTCATGGCGATGCGGGTGCTCTCGTGGAGGCGGGCGGCACGCGGGAAGAGCGCCGGCGCGGCTTTTGGCCGTCACGGGCGAAGGCCGGGGAGTTTCCTCCCCAGCCAGCCGTCGGGTCCGTGAGGCCGGCTGTTCAGCCGGCGGTCTTGGCGAAGCGGGCGAGCAGCTTGTTGCCCTCTTCCTGAATGGTGGCGAAGGCATCGTCCACCGACGTCTCGCCGGAGAAGACCTTGCCGAACTCGCGCTCCATCACTTCGCGGATCTGCGGGTAGAAGCCCATGCGGTAGCCCTTCGACCACTCTCCGCCCTTCAGCATGAGCTGCTGGATGCCGACCTCGGCCTGCGGCAGGCGGTCGTAGTGACCGTCTTCCTTGGCCAGCTCATAGGCCGCCTTGGTGATCGCGACGTAGCCGGTGGACTTGTGGTAGAAGTACTGGATCTCGGGCGAGGTCAGGAACTGGAAGAACGAAGCGGTGCAGTCGTTCTCTTCCTTGGACTTGCCGTTGAAGGCGAACAGCGCGGCGCCACCGATGAACGTGTTGGTGCCAGCGCCCTCGACGGAGTCCCAATACGGCAGGAAGGTCGCCGAGAACGGCATCTGGGCGGTCTTGAGCAGGCCGCCGAAGGAGCCCGAGGACCCGATCCACAGCGCGACCTTGTTCTCCTCGAAGGGCTTCTGGTTGTCCGACCAGCCGGCGCCGTAGTAGCCGAACAGGCCGTCATCGTACCAGGCCTTCAGCTTCTCGAACATCATCTTCTGCTCGGGCGAGTCGACGAGGATCTCGGTGCCCTTGATGCCGTCGTAGCCGTTGTTGTTCGTGGCGAACTGCAGGTTGTGACGCGAGTGGAAGTTCTCGACGAACTCCCAGGTGAGCTGGGTCTGGACGAGCGGCACATAGCCCGCGTCCTTCAGCTTCGGGGCGATGGCCTCGAACTCTTCCCAGGTCTTGGGCGCCTCGACACCGGCCTTCTCGAGGGCTTCGGTGTTGATGTACATGATCGGCGCCGAGGAGTTGAACGGCATGCCGATGAACTTGCCGTCCTTGTCCGCGTAGAAATAGCGCACGCCCTCGATGAAGGCCTCGCGGTCGAAGTCGTGACCGGCGGCCTTGATGAGGTCCTCGGCCGGAATGACTGCATCGCCGGCGTTGATGATCGTCGCCGCGCCAGCGTCGAACACCTGAAGGATGTTGGGCTGCTCGCCAGCACGGAAGGCGGCGATGCCGGAGGTCAGGGCCTCCTCGTAGGTGCCCTTGCTGACCGGCGTCAGATGGCAAACGTCCTGGGCGGCATTGAACTTCTCGGCGATCTCGTTGATCACCTCGCCGTTGCGCCCGCCCATGCCGTGCCACCAGGAAATCTCGGTGGCGGCAAACGAGGCCGAGGTGGAGGAAAGAAGCGTCGCGATGGCGACTGCGCTGACAGCGCTCTTGCGAATGACCATGGGTTCGAACTCCCCGTTTGACCCTATCGGCCCCGCCCGCTTGTCGTGTCCGGGCAGGACGCACACGATTTCGGCGCGAACGCCCGAAGGGAACGCGCTGCCGCTCTCGTAGGGTTTTCGTATGAAAGGCCAATGTCGTTCACATGAACGTTCGGCAACACTTCCGTGACGTGTGTTCGCGATGCGGACGCGCGCGGGGAGAGTGCGGCGTTTCCGCTTCCCGGGAGAGCGAAGAGTCAAGGGGGCGGAGGCGATTCAGGTGCGTTTTCGACAGGAGCCGCCGGCAATTCACATGCCCCGGACGGCAGGCGCGCGCGCGAAGGTCAAGAGGCTTTCATCCTTGCGCCGGCTCCGGTACGACTCCCCCATCAACGGGGAAAGCAGATGACGGTACCGGCACCGGCGAACGACCAGAACGCCGCCTCCATGCGCGTCTCGCCGCACAACGCGGAGGCGGAGCGCCAGCTTCTTGGCGCGATCATCGTCAACAACGAGACCTACTACCGGGTATCGGACTTCCTCGAGCCCGGGCATTTCTTTATCGCGCCCCACCGCGAGATCTACGAAAAGGCCGGCACGCTCATCAAGGCGGGCAAGGTCGCTTCCCCGGTCACGCTGAAGACGTTCTTTCCCCAGGACGCCAAGATCGCCGACCTGCCGGCGGCCCAGTATCTCGTGCGCCTTGCCGCCGATGCCACGTCCATCATCAACGCCGAGGACTACGGCCGCGCGATCTACGACCTCGCCATCAGGCGCAACCTGATCCGCATCGGCGAGGACATGGTCAACATCGCCTATGACGCGCCGATCGACATGCCGCCGAATGCGCAGATCGACGATGCGGAACGGCGCCTGTTCGAGCTGGCCGAGACCGGGCGCTCGGACGCGGGCTTCGTGTCCTTCGGCGACGCGTTGACCTCGACGATCGAGATGGCGGCGGCCGCCTACCAGCGCGAGGGCGCGCTTTCGGGCCTGTCCTCGGGCCTGCGCGACCTCGACGGACTGATGGGCGGACTGCAGCCCTCGGATCTCATCGTGCTCGCCGGACGCCCGGCAATGGGCAAGACCTCGCTTGCCACCAACATCGCCTACAACGTCGCCGAGGCCTACATGGCCGAGGAACAGCCCGACGGGACGATCAAGGCGGTCAATGGTGGCGTCGTCGGCTTCTTCTCCCTCGAGATGTCGGCCGAACAGCTCGCCACACGTATCATCTCGGAGCAGACGGAGATCTCCTCGTCGAAGATCCGCCGCGGCGACATCTCCGAGCATGACTTCGAGAAGCTCGTGGCCGCGTCCCAGACGATGCAGACCGTTCCGCTGCATGTCGACCAGACCGGCGGCATCTCCATCGCGCAGCTTTCGGCGCGCGCCCGCCGTCTCAAGCGCCAGCGCGGCCTCGACCTGCTGATCGTCGACTACATCCAGCTCCTGTCGGGGTCGTCCAAGAACCAGGGCAACCGCGTGCAGGAGATCACCGAGATCACCACCGGCCTCAAGGCGCTGGCCAAGGAGCTGAACGTTCCCATCATCGCGCTGTCCCAGCTTTCGCGTCAGGTGGAAGCACGCGACGACAAGCGCCCGATCCTCTCGGACCTGCGCGAATCCGGCTCCATCGAGCAGGACGCCGACGTGGTGATGTTCGTGTTCCGTGAGGAATACTATCTCGCCAAGACCATGCCCGAGGAAGGCACGGACGACTACGTGAAGTGGATGGACAAGCTGGACCGGGTGCGCAACCGCGCCGAGGTCATCATCGCCAAGCAGCGTCACGGCCCCACCGGCACGGCGAACCTGCACTTCCAGGGCGAATTCACGCGCTTCTCCGACCTCGCCGACCCCGACCGTTTCCCGGAACCGCACGAATGAGCAAGGGCACGGCCGCGACCCCGGCGCCTGGCGACAACGGCACCATCACCATCGACCTGGCCGCGCTGGCGCGCAACTGGCGCGCGCTGGCCGCGCGCACCGCTCCGAACGGCGAATGCGGCGCGGCCGTGAAGGCCGACGGGTATGGCCTCGGCCTCGACAAGGTGCTGCCGACGCTGCTGGACGCCGGCTGCCGCACCTTCTTCGTGGCAACACCGCACGAGGGAGAGGCCGCGCGCGCGCTTGCTCCCGACGCGGTCATCTATGTGCTCAACGGGCTTTATCCCGGATCCGCCGGCTTTCTGGCCGCCAATCGCCTGCGCCCGGTCCTCGGCTCGCTCGACGAGCTACGCGAATGGCAGGCGTTCGGTGAGGCGACCGGCACGCAACCGCCCGCCGCCCTGCATGTGGACACCGGCATCAGCCGCCTGGGGCTTTCGGCCGACGAGGCGCGTACGCTCGCCGGCGACACCAAGGCGCCCTTCGCCCCCGAACTGGTGATCTCGCATCTTGCCTGCGCGGACACGCCGGCCCATGCGCTCAACGCGCGCCAGCACGCTCGCTTCACCGAACTTGCCGGCCTTTTCCCCGGCGCGCGGCGTTCACTCGCCAATTCCGCCGGCGTCTTCCTCGATCCCGCGTTCCACTTCGAGCTTTCCCGGCCGGGCATCGCGCTTTACGGCGCAAGGGCAGCGGAAACACCGCACAGCCGGCTCGAGACCGTCGTGACCCTTCAGGCCCGGGTGCTGCAGACACATGTCCTGCGCGCCGGCGAGACCATCGGCTACGGCGCCAGCTACACGGCGAAACAGGACACGCTGGTGGCGATGATCGCCGCCGGCTACGCGGACGGATACCTCCGGGCCACCAGCGGCAGCGACAGCAAGGCCGGCGCCGAGGTGCATGCCGGCGGAAAGCGCCTGCCGGTGATCGGCCGGGTCTCCATGGACATGCTGGGGATCGACGCGAGCGCGCTTGGAGCGGACGGCATCGCACGCGGCGACATGGTCGAGCTCTTCGGACCGAACATGCCGGTGGACGACGTGGCGGAACGCGCCGGAACAATTCCCTACGAGCTTCTGACGAGCCTCGGGGCCCGCTTCCGCCGCATCTACCGCCCCGCCTCCGGCGAGGCCGGCGGCTGATGGCGCGCAAGGGGACCAGCTTCGTCTGCCAGAACTGCGGCGCGGTCACCGGCAAATGGGCCGGGCGCTGCGAGAGCTGTGGCGAGTGGAACACCATCGTCGAGGAACGCGAGGGCGCGGGCGTGGGCGGTTCGCCCAACGCGATCTCCAGACGACGGGGCCGCGTGGTGCCCCTCGTCGGCCTTGACGGCGAAAGCGAGGCACCGCCACGCATGGTGACCCGGGTCGGGGAACTCGACCGGGTCACGGGCGGCGGCTTCGTGCGCGGGTCAGCCCTGCTCGTGGGCGGCGATCCGGGCATCGGCAAGTCGACGCTTCTTATCCAGGCCGCCGCGCGCATCGCCCGGCTCGGCCACCGGGCGGTCTACATCTCCGGCGAGGAGGCCATCGACCAGGTGCGCCTGCGCGCACACCGGCTCGGCCTTACAGACGCACCGGTGGGCCTTGCGGCGGAAACCAGCGTCGAGGACATTCTGGCGACGCTCTCCGCCGGCCCCGCGCCCGACTTCGTGATCATCGATTCGATCCAGACGCTTTGGACCGAGACCGTCGAATCGACTCCGGGAACGGTGACACAAGTCCGGGCCGCCGCTCAGGCGCTCGTACGCTATGCCAAGTCCAGCGGCGCGACGGTGATCATCGTCGGCCACGTGACGAAGGACGGCCAGATCGCGGGACCACGCGTGGTCGAGCACATGGTCGACGCGGTGCTCTACTTCGAGGGTGACGGCGCGCACCAGTACCGCATCCTGCGTTCGGTCAAGAACCGCTTCGGGGCCACGGACGAGATCGGCGTCTTCGAAATGACCGACAAGGGGCTGGCGGAGGTGGCAAATCCCTCGGCGCTGTTCCTTGGCGACCGCAACAGCCGAACGCCGGGATCGGCGGTCTTCGCCGGCATCGAGGGCACGCGCCCGTTCCTGATCGAGATCCAGGCGCTGGTCGCCCCCTCGCCGCTCGGCACCCCCCGACGCGCGGTGATCGGCTGGGACAGCGCGCGTCTTTCCATGATCCTGGCGGTGCTGGAAGCGCGCTGCGGCGTGCGCTTTTCCCAGAACGACGTCTACCTGAACATCGCCGGGGGAATGCGCGTGACCGAGACCGGCGCCGACCTTGCCGTCGCGGCCGCCCTCGTCTCCTCGCTCAGCGGGGTTGCCCTTCCGCCCGATTGCGTCTATTTCGGCGAGGTCGGCCTGTCCGGCGCCGTGCGGGCGGTGTCCCAGGCGCAGAGCCGGCTCAAGGAAGCCGTCAAGCTGGGCTTTCCCGATGCCTTCGTGCCGGAGGCCAATGCGAGCGACGGCAAGGGCGGTGGAAAAGGCGATGGCGGGACGGTTACCGGCCTCGCGGATCTTGCGGATCTCGTCGGCCGCATCGCAGCCGGCTCCGTTGGAGGGGACGACTGACGCGACCGGCCGGACGGGCGGCGCGAAACAGGATATGATCGCCGCGTGGCGAACCGCACACGACCCACGCGGTGTGACAAGTGGGTCGACCATCTCGCTCAGGGACCAGGCCGGGCAATGCCGATAACGCTTCTCGACGGAATCCTCATCGTCATCATGCTGCTGTCCGCGGTTCTGGCCATGATCCGCGGCTTCGTGCGCGAGGTCCTGTCGATCGCCTCATGGGTGATCGCCGCGGTGGCCGCCTTCTTCCTGTACGGTCAGGTCCTTCCCTTCGTCACGCCACACATCAACGACGACAGCGTGGCGCTCGGCGTTTCTGTTGCGGCCGTGTTCCTGGTCACGCTGATCGTGGTGAGCTACATCACCATGCGCATCTCCGACTTCGTGCTCGACAGCCGCATCGGCGCGCTCGACCGCACGCTCGGCTTCGTCTTCGGCGCCCTGCGCGGAATGCTCCTCGTCGTCGTGGCCATGCTCTTCTTCAACTGGTTCGTGCCGACGCCCGAGCAGCCCCAGTGGATCGCCTCCGCCAAGTCGAAGCCCATGCTCGACGCGATCGGCGACAAGCTTGTCGCCGCGCTGCCGGAGAACCCGGAAGGCACCCTCATGGACCGCATCCGCACCCTGCGCGAGAAGAACGGTGGTGGCGCGCCGGCCAATGCGTCCGCCACGCCCGACACCGGCGAGAACGCGGGCTACACCGACCGCGAGCGCCAGGGGCTGGAACAGCTTACGACCTCGGGGTCGAGCGCGAACTGATCCGCGCATCGGGGGGACGAAAAGCCGGCCCGCGGACATCCGCGCGTCGGCGAAAGCCAATGGGCACGCGCCGTTCGTGACGCGTGCCGGACACCGGAACGCCGGGGGCCTTACCCGCACCCGGCCGTCAGGAGCAAGGCAATGGCCGACGCCGTGACAATGAATGCCATGACCCACAATCCCGTTTCCACCGACTTCACGCGAGAAGAGCTCGAGGGTGACCGCCTGCACGAAGAGTGCGGCGTGTTCGGCATCCTAGGCCACGAGGATGCCGCCGCGATCACCGCGCTCGGCCTTCACGCGCTCCAGCATCGCGGCCAGGAAGCGGCCGGCATCGTCACCTTCGACGGCACCCAGTTCCGGTCCGAGCGTCATCTGGGCCTCGTCGGCGACCATTTCTCCGACGCCGATACGATCGGCAAGCTCGAAGGGCCCTACGCAATCGGGCACGTGCGCTACTCGACGTCCGGCGAGACGATCCTGCGCAACGTCCAGCCGCTCTTCGCGGAGCTCGACGGCGGCGGCTTCTCGATCTGTCACAACGGTCATTTCACCAACGCGATGACGCTTCGCAAGAAGCTCATCAAGGACGGCGCGATCTGCCAGTCCACCTCGGACTCCGAGGTGGTGCTCCAGCTCGTCGCACGCTCGCGCAAGGAGAAGATCGTCGACCGCTTCATCGAGGCGATCACCCAGATGGAAGGCGCCTATTCGCTGGTCGCGCTGACCAGCAAGAAGCTCATCGGCGCGCGCGATCCCTTCGGCATCCGTCCGCTGGTGCTCGGCGACCTGAACGGCGCGCCGATCTTCGCCTCCGAGACCTGCGCACTCGACATCATCGGCGCCAAGTTCATCCGCGAGGTCGAGAACGGCGAAGTCGTGGTGTGCACTCCCGGCGGAATCGAGAGCCACTTCCCCTTCGGTCGGCGCCCCGCGCGGCCCTGCATCTTCGAATACGTCTACTTCTCGCGCCCCGACTCGATCCTCGGCGGGCGCTCCGTCTACAACGTGCGCAAGGAATTCGGTCGCCAGCTCGCCCGCGAGACGCATGTCGAGGCCGACGTGGTGGTGCCCGTTCCCGATTCCGGCGTTCCGGCGGCGCTCGGCTATGCCGACCAGTCGGGCATTCCCTTCGAGCTCGGCATCATCCGCAATCACTATGTGGGCCGCACCTTCATCGAGCCGACCCAGCAGATCCGCACGCTCGGCGTCAAGCTCAAGCACTCGGCCAACCGCGCCCAGATCGAGGGCAAGCGCGTCGTCCTGATCGATGACAGCCTCGTGCGCGGCACCACCTCGGTGAAGATCGTGCAGATGATCCGCGACGCGGGCGCGCGCGAGGTTCATTTCCGCCTCGCCTCGCCTCCGATCCGGTTCTCCGACTACTACGGCATCGACACGCCGGTGCGCGAGAAGCTGCTTGCGGCCAAATACAGCCTCGAGGAGATGCGCAGCTATATCGGCGCCGACAGCCTCGCCTTCCTCTCGGTGGACGGCATCTACAAGGCCATCGGATACGAGGGACGCGACGCGGAGCAGCCGCAGTTCACCGACCATTGCTTCACCGGCGACTACCCGACGCCGCTGACGGACATGGCCGAGGATGGCGACATCCCGCGGATGCCGCGTCTCGTCGAAGTTGGATGAGGAGAGAATGAGCAAGCGTTTCGAAGGTCGTATCGCCGTCGTTACCGGCGCCTCGCGCGGCATCGGCTATTTCACCGCCCGCGCGCTGGCGGCGGAGGGCGCGCATGTGGTCGCGATCGCGCGCACCGTCGGCGGTCTCGAGGAGCTCGACGACGAGATCCGCGCGGCTGGCGGCCAGGCGACGCTCGTGCCGGTGGACCTTACCGACTACGAGGCGATCGACCGGTTGGGCGCAGCCCTCTACGAACGCTGGAAGAAGCTCGACATCCTGATCGGCAACGCCGGCATCCTGGGCGGCCTCTCGCCGCTCGGACATGTGGACCCCAAGACCTGGGACAAGGTCATGGCGATCAACGTGACCGCCAACTGGCGCCTGATCCGCTCGCTCGATCCGCTGCTGCGCCAGTCGGACGCCGGGCGCGTGCTGTTCATGTCCTCGGGCGCGGCCCACAAGTGCAAGGCCTATTGGGGCCCCTACTCCGTCTCGAAGGCGGCGGTCGAGGCGCTGGTGCGCACCTATTCGGCGGAGACGCGGCAGACGCCCGTTACCTCGATGCTGGTGAACCCCGGCCCCATGCGCACCGCAATGCGCGCGGAGGCCATGCCGGGCGAGGATCCGGAGACGCTTGCGCATCCGTCCGAGATCGCACCGTTCATGCTCGACCTGGTCTCACCGACCAACACCGCCAACGGCCAGCTCTTCGACTATCCCTCGAAAGAGATCCGCGACTTCGTTCAGGTCACCTCCTGACGCATCAGCCGGGCGCGCACGCTTTCGCGTGCCCGGCGATTTGTCCTTCCTGCGGAGCTGCCGCCTCCCTTTCATCGAGGCCGGCACAGCGACGGGCTCCGATGGAAGGCTCTTGTTCTCTGAACACGAAATTACGCAACGTAATATTGTATCGCAAAATACACACTCGGCAATTTTGACGAGACGTAACCGCCATATATGTGGCGCCTCGCCCTCCTTCCAAAATAAGCTTTTGCATGTGGGGTGCGCTTGCCGTCCAGGCGTTGCGTGCGGGTGGTTTTCATTCTGAATTCAGGAAATTACGCATGAATGCTTGGCGTCTTGTGCCTGGAGCGTGTCTCCCGGCCCTTCTGTTGTGTGGCCTCACGGCTCTTTCGGAGCCCGCGCAAGCCGAGCCGGCGCCGACCTATTCCTCGCCTGGCTGCACCGCGGTCAACGGCGGCGTTTTCAATCTCGTAGCCACCCCAGCGCAGCAGTATCGTTCCCATGTGCAGAGCGGGTTTGTCCCGGGTGACCAGCTGACGTTCAGCATCTCCGTCACCGACACGGGGGCGGATCAGTGGTGGATCACCAATGAGAAGAACACGCTCCTCGCCGACACGAGCAATACCAGCGGCACGCGCGTCTACACGGTAACCGGCACGGACGACACCACGCTGACCGAAGTCGTCCGAGTGCAGTCCAATGCACCGGTGACGAGAAACATCACCGTCACCGCGAGCTGCTCGCCCGGACCGGCGCCGGCGCCGACCACCGACGACAGCGCCGCGCTGACGAACGTTCAGACGACCGGCTCGCGCATGGCGGCAAGCACCTCGGGCGCGGCGATCACCGAGGCGGCCTCCGCCGGCACGAGTGCCGCCTTCGGCGGTGCCACGCCTGTTTCCGTCGGGCCGAACGGCATCACGCTCAATTTTGCTGCGAACCCAAACCATCGCACGAGCGGTGCCTTCAAGGCGCTCGGCTTCGCGGACGATGGAACGCGGCTGCCGGAAGAACAGCAGCGCTTCAACATCTGGGCCAACATTCGCGGAAGCTGGCTGACCAACAGCATTGACGGCAGCCACGTCAACGCCACGATCGGCCTTGGCTACAAGGTCACGCCGGACCTCGTGCTGGGTGCCTTCGCCGGAGCCGAAACCTTCGACTATGACTTCGACACCCTGGCCGGCAAGCTCAAGGGCACCGGTGGCACGGTGGGTGCCTATGCGGGCTGGCGAATGCTGCCGGCGCTGAGGCTCGACGGCATGGTCGGCTGGAGCGGGCTGAACTACGATGCGACCGCAGGCGCCGCGACGGGATCTTTCGATGCCTCGCGCTGGATCGTCTCGGGTGGCCTGACGGGCAATCACCAGTTCGGCGACATTCTTCTCGCACCCGCCGCCAAACTCTATGTCCTTTGGGAGAACCAGGACGCCTACACCGACAGCCTCGGCACGGCGCACGCGAGCCTCGACTCCTATGTCGGTCGTGCCTCGCTCGGCGGACGCGTCAGCAAGGCCTTCAACGCGGGCGACGGACTGATGCTGACCCCCTATCTCGAGCTCTACGGCGACTGGCGCTTCTCCGACGACAACGCCGCCGTCGGCACGCCCGACACGGGCGCCGAGGACGGCCTGTCAGGCCGCACGGGCGCCGGTTTCTCCCTGTCGAGCCCGCGCGGTCTGGCCGTCACGCTCGGTGGCGAGGTGGGCGGCCTTGGCCAGGACACGCAGATCTGGTCGGCGTCCGGCCGCCTGAGCATGCCGTTCTGAGGCATCGCACAGCCCCACGAACGGAAAAAGGGCCGGCAGCAATGCCGGCCCTTTTTCGTTGGTCCCTGCAATGAAATCCGCTGCCCGCAACACAGGGACGGCGCAATCGCGCGGCCCTACCGGCTTCGGCTTCGTTGCCTACTGGATCTTGCGCTTCTTCGCCTTGGCCGCATAGGGGTTCTCGCCCTTGCGATAGCTCAGCCTGATCGGTGTTCCCGGCATGTTGAACGCCTCGCGCAGGCCATTGACCAGATAGCGGGTGTAGCTGTCGGGCAGCGCCTCGGGACGCGAGCAGAAGGCGATGAAATGCGGCGGCCGCGCCTTGACCTGCGTGAGATAGCGCAGCTTGATCCGGCGGCCGGCAACGGCGGGGGGCGGATGGTGCACCAGCACGCCGTCGAGCCACCGATTGAGGCGGGCGGTGGACACCCGGCGGTTCCACATCTCATGAGCCTGGAAGGCAGCCTTCATGAGCTTGTCGAGACCGCGTCCGTGCAGGCCCGACATGGTGACGATCGGGACACCGCGGATCTGGTTGAAGTAGCGCTCGTTGGCATCCGCGATGGCCTGCATGGCTTCCTCGCGGTCCTCGATCAGGTCCCACTTGTTGACGGCGATCACCACGGCACGCCCCTCGCGCGCCACGAGCTCGATGATCTGCAGGTCCTGCTTCTCGAAGGAGATCGTCGCGTCCAGCGTGACGATCACCACCTCGGCGAACTTGATGGCACGCAGGGCATCGGCGACGGAAAGCTTCTCAAGCTTCTCCTGAACGCGCGCCTTGCGGCGGATGCCGGCGGTATCGAAGAGCTTGACGTGCTTGTCGTGCCACATCCAGTCGACGGAAATGCTGTCGCGGGTGATGCCGGCCTCGGGACCCGTTAGAAGGCGCTCCTCGCCAAGCATCCGGTTGATGAGGGTCGACTTGCCGGCATTCGGCCGCCCGACGATGGCCACGCGCAAGGGCCGCGCCGCCGTTCCGGCTTCCGGTCCCTTGGCTTCCTCGTCCTCGTCTTCCTCGGTCTCGACGCTCACATCGACATGGGCGAGCGCCTCCTCGCCGGCATGGGAGGCATCCTCCGCCTGCTCGACAATGGGAAGCAACGCATCGTAAAGGTCGGACAGCCCCTCACCGTGCTCGGCGGACATTGCGATGGGATCCCCGAAGCCGAGCCCGAAGGACTCGTAGAGCCCCCCCTCCCCGGCGCGCCCTTCCGCCTTGTTGGCGATGAGGATCACCGGCGTGTCGGTGCGCCGCAGGATATTCGCGAAATGGGTGTCCGACGGCGTCAGGCCGGCACGCGCATCGATGACGAAAAGGACGGCATCCGCATCGCGGATGGCCTCGTCCGTCTGGGCGCGCATGCGCCCCTCGAGCGAACGGGCGTCCGCCTCCTCGAGACCGGCGGTGTCGAGGATGGTGAAGCGCAGGTCACCCAGGCGCGCGTCTCCCGCGCGCCGGTCACGGGTGACACCCGGCGTATCGTCGACAAGCGCGAGACGCTTGCCCACGAGGCGGTTGAAGAGCGTGGACTTGCCGACATTCGGCCGCCCGACGATGGCGATGGTCGCAGACACGATGTTGAACCCGAATTCTCGAAAGCCCGGCAGGAATAGCGTCAACGCCCGCCATCAGCAAGAAAGACCGCATCCGGGTCCCCGTTCCGGGCCGGATGCGGTCTTGTCGATTGTCGAACACCCCGAAAGGGCGATCAGTTGAAGGCGACGACCTCGCCCTTGGCCGTGATGGTGACCATGCGCCCGCCGGCGATGATCGGTGTCACATAGATATCCTCGCCCGTCTGCGACGTGCCGAGGATCTGGCCGGAGGTCGCATCCAGCCGCGCCAGGCGGCCGTCGCTGGAGACCGCGACCAGAACACCGTTCGCGAGAACCGGTCCGGCCCAGTTGATACGGCCCTTCTTGCGGTTCTCCACATTGGGCAGAACCGTGCGCCACACCGGCTCGCCGGTCTTGCGGCTGAGCGCCACCATCCGGCCATCGATGTCGATGAGGAAAACGGTGCCGCCCGAGACGATCGGCGTGTGCTGGGACCCGACGTCCTGTTCCCAGATGCGCTCGCCCGTCTTGAGACGCGAGGCGACGACGCGGCCGGAGACGCCGGAGGCGATCACGAGGTCGCCGTCGATCACCGGGCTCGCGGCAACGTCCGTCAGGCCGGCCACGGCGCTGGTACGGTAGGAGCGCGTGACGCCCTCGATCCAGCGCGGCTCGCCCTTCTTCAGGTCAAGTGCCATCACCTCACCTGAGGTGAAGGGAACGACAACGCTGCCCGCCGCAATGGCCGGATTGGCGTAGGCAAGAAGGCCCGCGGATTCGGCGATGCCGGTGTACAGCCAGCGCTCGGTGCCGTCACCCTGGGCAACGGCGTGAACCTCGCCTGTCTGGGTCACGGCGACGACCGTGTCACCGGCCGCGGCCGGAGCCTGGCGGGCCGGAGCGGAAATATCGACGCTCCACAGCACGGCACCGGAACCGGCATCCAGGGCGGCAAGCTGGCCGTAGCCGGTGGCCGCGAACACGCGCCCGTTGTCGAAGGCCACGCCGCCGCCGGATGCCACGTCGTTCTCGCCCTCGGGCCGCAGATTGCGGGTCCAAAGGCGGCCGCCGTTGGTCGACAGTGCCGTCACGACACCATTCTGATTGTAAACGAAGATCCGGCTTCCGTCGGTGACGGGACGCGCGGCGATGCGCACCGAACCCGAAAACAGCCCGCCACCGCCCGCACTCACGGACGAGCGCCATGCGTGCCCACCGGAGATCGAAGCCGCGACGTTGCCCGGGTTGTTGGCGGCGTTTCCGGCACCCTGCGTCCAGGTCACGCCGGAGGCGGAACCGATGCTCGCCTTTCCGCCAGCGGCGGCGTTGACCGGATCCGTGTTGTCGAACAGCGCCTCGCGCTCACCCGGCAGCACCGTCTCCTTGGAGAAGGGGTTGAGGTCCGACACGGTCTCGCAACCTGCCAGCGCCAGAGCACCGGCGACGACCAGCGCCGTCCTGATCGTGAAAGCACCCATTACGAATCGGCCTCTTTGTTCGGCGTTCCCTCTACCGCGTTCAGCAGCTCAACAAGCGTACCGGCCCTCGACACGATATCGCTGGCAGCCCCCTCGCCCTCGATGATGCCGTTCGCCCATTCCCGGGCCTGCTCGAGGTTGCCGGATTTCCAGGCGGCGAGCGCAAGTCCCTCCTGGGCGAGGAAGCGCCAGGCATTGCCCTCGTCCACCAGTTCCTTCAGGCGCTGCGTCGCCGCGTCGAAGTCCTGGGCATCAAGTGCGAGGTATCCGCCACGCAGCCGCGCCACATCGCGAAAGGCACCGGGCAGCGATCCGTCGGCGGCGATCGCGTCGAACGCGGCACGCGCCTCGTCCACACGCCCCGCCTCGGCCTCCAGCGACGCGGCCCGCAGGCGCGCCAGGGCGGGATAGCCGCCCGTCGCGTCGGACAGTTCCTCAAGCTTCGCGGCGGCCTCGTCATACTTGCCGTCCTCGGCAAGCTGGCTCGCGGTGACAAAGACGTCACCGGCCTGACGCGCGGCCTGCTCCTGCCAGTAGAGCCAGCCGCGATAGGCCGCGGTGCCCACCACGACGAGCACGGCAAGGGCAATCAGGTAGATGCCGAAGCGATCCCAGAGGCGCTTGTAGCGCTCGTGCCTGATTTCCTCGTCGACCTCGCGAAAAATGTCCGACATGCGCTGAAAATTCCTGACGATGACTGTGACGGATCGGCCCCGGGCCGAAGCGGCGCCACCATATCCATTTGCCCGGGACCTGGCAAACGGCCTTTGCCCGGCCGGCACCTGTGAAAAAGGACCGTCCCGCGCCCATCTCCCAAGCTCCCCGCCTCCCTCTCGCGCCATCGTGGCGCAAGTGAGGCAGGGCGCCCGGATCGGACGGATCTACATGACCGGAACGCCGATGAGCAGCGGGTGCAGCCAGAGCACGAAGGCGACATAGATCCCGAGCCCCACGACCAGGGCGATGGCATCGGAGCCGGCCGAAACCGTCGCCGCACCCGCGCCTCCGGCCACGCCGCGTCGCTTGAGCGAAATCCGGTCGATCACGCCCCAGGCGAGAAATGTCCCGAAGAGAAGCACCGACGCGAGATCCCCGTTCGCGAGAAGATGTGCGAAAGCCCAGATCTTCACCGCCAGGATCATGGGATGACGTGTCCGCTTGCGAATGTGCCCGGTCGGCAGATAGGCCGCGACCAGAAGAACGAAGACCGGAACCATGAGCAGAAGGGTCAGGTGACGTGTCCACACGGGCGGATACCACAGGGCCACCGGACCGGCGGCGCGTGCCATGCCGTAGCCGTAGACGATCGCAACGAAACCGATTCCGGCCAGAATGCTGAAGGCGATCCTGTACCCCGCCCCTCCGAAACGGGAGACAAGGGCCTCGCGCCGGGACGCGAGAACCGGCAGCATGTGTGCCCCGAGAAAAAGAATGAGGCCGATCAGCAGAAGTGTCATATTGCGGTAACCTCGCGCATGGCTGGGTGTCTTGGCACTGGATTGCCCGCACAGCGTGACAGGGTCAAGACTGCAGGGCGGCGTATCGGCACCGCGACACGATGGCTCAGGCAGGGGCTCAGGCAGGCAAAGCTTCCGTCGCGCCCGAAAGGGCATCACCAGAAATCACCCCAAAGCTTGCCAGAAACCGCCGCATATGGGGTGGATTGTTAAGGCAAAGCAGTCTTATTTAACGTCAGAGTCTCGCTTCGGGAGCGGCAGAGCCATGTCCAATCTTGAGCGGCGCGCAAGTCCGCGCCACCGCACGCTGAAAAGCGGAAAGATCGTGCTCGACAACAATATCAGTGTCTACGACTGCCGCATCCGCAATCTTTCCGAGCAAGGCGCGCTGCTCAAGCTGCCCAGCACAGTCGGTGTGCCGGACACTTTCCTGCTGCAGATCGTCAACGAGGATATCTCTATGAAGGCGCATGTTCGCTGGCGTACCGCCACCGAGCTTGGCGTCCAGTTCGACGAGCCTCTCGACATCCTCCACGGCTGACAAGCGTTCGCCGTCGCCTTGCCCTAACGCATGCCCAATTCACGTCCCGAGCCCGTTTCCGCGTGTCGGTCGCACATTGAGGGCGCGCTCGCCCTCAGCCGGGAAGCCGGCTGGCCGCACACGCGCGACGACTGGTCGTTCTTTCTCGCCCTGTCCCGGGGCCTGGCCCTGCTCGATGGCGACGAGGTGGTGGCGACCACTCTCGTCACCCCCTTTGGCCCGGTGGTGGCCGTGAACATGGTGCTCGTCGCACGTGCCCGGCGTGGCACGGGACTCGGCCGACACATCCTCGAAAAGGCGATGACGCTCGCGGACCCCGACGAATGGAGGCTCGTCGCGACGCCCGAGGGCGCTCCCCTTTATGAAAAACTCGGTTTTCGCGACGCGGGGCGAATTGTCCAGCATCAGGGCATCGTTCGTCCGCCGGCAACGCCGCGCCGGGACGGAAAGCCAGATGACGCCCGTCCGGTTGCCGCCGGGCTCGCCGACCTTGAAGACTTCGCCGCCGCCGACCGCAAGGCAGGCTCGCACGACCGCAAGGACCTTCTCGCCGCGTGTCTTCGCAAGGGCCGCGCGCTGAAGCTTGTCAGGGGCAGTGCCCTTTCAGGATTCGTCATCACTCGCCCGTTTGGTCTTGGCGAGGTTGCGGGACCGCTCGTCGCGCGCGACCTTGCGAGCGCCCGCAGCCTGCTGGCCGCTGTTCTGGACACGTCCGCGGGTCGGTTCCTTCGCGTTGACACGGATGCCGGATCAGGGCTCGGCGACATGCTTGAAGAGCATGGCCTCAATCCGGTCGGCGGGGGTACGCGAATGGTCCTGAGCCGACACCCGCTTGTCACGAGCCGGGACTTCTCGACCTTTGCGCTTGCCGCCCAGGCATTCGGATAAGATGCAAGGCTTGGCGGGACGTCTTCGCGATTGGCACCATAGCATTTGACAAGCGTGCTCCGATGGACGGAACTGTCGGCCACCTCTTGCACTGACCCGAGCGGGTCAGTCGCTTCTCCAGTCCGGGTGACCCGCATGACGGCTGAAAGCGCGCGACAGCAGCGCCGCTTGCTTTTTCTCCTGACCTCTATCCTGGCGGTCAACCAGCTCGACCGTCATATCGTCAACATCTGCCTGGCTGCGATCGGCGCCGAGTTTTCCCTCTCGGATACCGAACTGGGTCTGCTCGCCGGCCCCGCCTTCATGGTCGCCTATGTGATTTTCGGATTTCCGATCGCGCGTCTTGCCGTGAGCTTCGACCGTCGCAACATCATCGGCGTCTCGATGATCGCATGGAGCACGCTCACGCTGATGATCGGCATGGCACAGAGCTTCGCCCAGCTCGTGTTGCTGCGAATCGGCGTGGGCATCGGCGAGTCCGGCGCGGTGGCCACCTCCCACGCGATGATTTCCGATCTCTATCCGCCGGAACGGCGCGCCAGCGCCATCTCGACCTTCATGACCGGCGCCAACATCGGCCTTCTGCTCGCCTTCGTGCTTGGCGGTCTCATCACCCAGACGCTTGGCTGGCGCTACGCCTTCGTCTTCGCCGGGCTGCCCGGCCTGGTGCTCGCCGCAATCCTGCTGACCACGACGAAGGATCCGGAACGCCGGAGCCTTCCCGGAGAGAGCGACGACAGGCGTGCCCTGATCCGGCGCACGCTGGCGCGCATCGCGCCCGACCCCGGCTTGCGGAACCTCACGCTCGCGATAGGCGTCAACGGCATCGTGACCTTTGCGATGCTGACCTGGACCGCGACGTTCCTCATCCGCGAGCACGGGGCCACGCCGCTTGCGGCCGGTGTCATCCTGGCGTTCGTCGCGGGGGTCGTCGGGGGACTCGGCACGTTCTTTTCCGGGCGCCTGGCCGATCACCTCGCCCGACGCGACCCGCGCCACCGCATGACGCTGCTGGTGGTCGCGACCTTCGCGGCGAAACCCTTCGCCATCGCCTTTCTGCTGACCGACTGGCTTCCGCTGGGCGTTCTGGCCCTTTCGATCTCGGTGCTTTTCTCCAGCGCCTACTGGGGGCCGACGCTTGCGCATCTGCACGGCGGTGTCGACGCGGTGATGCGGCCCATGGCCACGACCATGGTGCTGTTCTGCTACAATGTCCTGGGTATTGCCGTCGGGCCTGTCATCGTCGGGGCGATCAGCGACCTCGCCGGGGGCACGCAAACCGGTGCGGGTCTTCGGTACGGACTCGTCACGGTGCAGATCGCCGGTCTTCTCAGCGCCTGGTTCTACTGGAACGTCCGCCGCAGCATGGCCGCTCCTACAGAATGAGCCTGCGGTCGATCCCCTCGCGAATTTCCTGGAAGGCATCCTCGATACCGGCACGCAGCCACACGTGGCTCGGATCCGCGGACAGGCTGTTCTTCCAGGTCATGTAGTACGCCTGGGCACTCGGCATGTCGAAAGGCAGGCGGTACAGGTCAATCGGATAGATGCGGGCAATCTCGACCGCGAACTCGATCGGCATCAGCCCGATCAGGTCCGTGGTCGCGATGATGTGCGGAAACGACCAGAACTTCGTCACCGCATAGGCGATATGACGCTTGATCTGATGCCGGCGGATCACCTCGTCGACAAGAAGATTGGCGCGCATTTCCGGTGAAACCGCGACATGCCCCGCGCGCTCGTAGTCCTCGAGCGTCAGCTTTCCCTGAATTTCCGGGTGCCCCTTGCGCACCGCGACGACGGTTTGCGGAACGCCAAGGGCCTGACAGGCGGCATCGGAAGTATCGGCAAGATACGGGCCGATCACGATGTCGAGCGAGCCGTCGTTGAGCCTCTGGGCCGGGGTGCGCTTGTCGTAAATCGGCAGCGCCTCGATGGTAACCGTGCGATTGTGCTGAAGCTTGCGCACCAGTGCCGGCATCACCACCGGTTCCAGCATGTCGGCAAGCGCAATACGGAAATGACGGGTGTCCGTGTCCTGGTCGAAGCTGCGGCTGTCGGCGATACCATCGTTGATGAGCGCCATCGCCTTGCGTACCGGCTCGATGAGCTGCACGGATTTGGGCGTCGGCTGGACGCCCCTGCCGGCACGCACGAAAAGCGGGTCTCCCAGGGACTCTCGCAGACGCGCAAGCGAATTGGAAATGGTCGGCTGGCTGACGCCGAGCGTGCGGGCCGCCGAGGAGATATTGCCTGCGGAATAGATGGCCTCGAAAACCACGAGAAGGTTCAGATCGAGATTGCGGACATTGTTCGGCACTCTGGGCGACCCCGATCGAACGATTTTCCAAAGCCGGACCGGTCCGATCCCGGTCACTCGGCAACATGCGTCCGGCCGGGCGCATCTCGCCTCCCGGCAACATCTGCATCTGATCCCGGACACTGGAAAGCCACGGCCTGACTGGCCGGGAATCGGAGAGGTCATCAACCGGACTGATCCGCTTACGGTGCCGGATTATGACCAAAGCGGCAAGATGAAACGCCTAGCCGCTTCCCGAACGCTTTGCCGAACTCTGCCCCGCAGGATGCGGCCGGAGCGCAAAATCCGTCAGGCGGGGCGCAAAACAGCTCCGCTCTCTTTGCGCACTCACGGCTTGCGATATATGGATCCAGTCGGCAATCATCATACAAACACCACGTCGTGTGCAGGCCTGCCCATGCAGGCCGGATCCGGCGAGAGGGAGGAGAAGCATGAGTGAATTTCGCGTCGCCCTGGTCGGACTGGGTTCGATGGGACTTGGCATGGCCCGGTCGCTGGTGCGGGCGGGGGTAACGACCCATGGCTTCGACGTGACCGCCGAGCGTGTCGCGCAGTTCCAGGCGGAAGGTGGCGCGACCGGGACGCTTGAGGACGTGGCGGGACGTGCCGACGCGCTCGTGGTCGTGGTTCTGAACGCGGCCCAATGCGAGGACGTGCTCTTCGGCGCGGCGGGAGTCGTGCCGGCCATGAAGCCTGGAAGCGTCGTCATCGCCTGCCCCACGGTCGCGCCGGAGTTCGCGCGTGCCATGGCTGAACGCTGCGCCGGTCATGGCGTGCTCTATCTCGACGCGCCGATCTCGGGCGGCGCCGCACGCGCGGATGCCGGAACGCTCTCCATCATGGCGGCGGGAACGCCGGACGCCTTCGCGGCGGCGCGCCCCGTGCTGGACGCAACCGCCGAAACAGTCTTCGAACTCGGCCGCGAGGCTGGAGCCGGGTCCGCCATGAAGGCAGTCAACCAGCTTCTCGCGGGCGTGCATATCGCCACGATGGCGGAAGCCATGGCCTTCGGCATCACCCAGGGAATCGAGCCTTCCGCGTTTCTGGAGGTGATTCCGAAATGCGCCGGCACGAGCTGGATGCTGGAGAACCGTGCACCGCATGTCGTGGATGCTGACTACACGCCGAAAAGCTCGGTCAACATCTGGCCCAAGGACCTCGGCATCGTCCTGGACATCGCACGCTCGGCTGGCTTCGAAGCTCCTGTGACGTCGGCGGCACTCGAGCGTTTCAAGGCCGCCGCGGAGATGGGCCTGGGTGGCGAGGACGACGCCGCCGTGATCAAGGTCTATGCCCGCGCCGCCGGTCTCACCCTTCCCGGAGATGCATGAGGCCCGCGCCTTGCTCCCCCGTACGGACGCGTGCCACGCTCGCGCGGCCGCCTGCCGACAACGACATGAACTGAGGACTTCGACCGCATGACGACGGTTCTTGGCTGTATAGCCGACGATTTCACCGGCGCGACCGATCTTGCCGGACTTCTGGCCCGAAGCGGCATGAAGGTGAGCCTGCGCATGGGCGTTCCCGAGGAGGCCCCTTCCGACACGGCCGCCTTCGAGGTGATCGCCCTCAAATGCCGGACCTCCCCGGTCGCCGAGGCGGTCGCGGAGTGCCGGGCAGCCCTCGACTGGCTGCAAAGGGCCGGAGCCCAACGCTTTTTCTGGAAGTACTGCTCGACCTTCGATTCCACGGCGGAGGGCAACATCGGTCCGGTCGCGGAGGCGCTTATGGCGGATCTCGGCGCGGCGCAGACCATCTACTGCCCTGCCTTCCCGGAGAACGGCCGCTCGATCTACATGGGCAACCTCTTCGTCGGGCGCCAGCTTCTCGCCGAGAGCCCGATGAAGGACCATCCGCTGACGCCGATGCGAGACAGCAATCTTGTGCGGCTCATCGAGCCGCAGGTGACGCGCCCTGCCGGCCTCGTCGACCGGCTGACAGTGGCACGCGGGTCGCAGGCGGTGCGCGAAGCTCTCGATGCGTTGCGGGCCGATGGCGTTGCCCACGTGGTGGTGGATGCGATTGCCGACGAGGACCTGGGCGTCATCGCCAAGGCTTGCCGCAATGACCTGCTCATGACCGGCGGCAGCGCGCTGGCCATGCCCCTGCCCCACCTCTACGCCGAGGACGGCCTCATGGCCGCCGACACCGGCGGAGCGACAAAACCGGACCTCGCCCGCGACGCCATCGTGCTTTCGGGAAGCTGCTCGGCCATGACGCGGGCACAGGTCGCGGCCTATTCCGCGACCGGCGCGCCGACGTTTCGCCTCGATCCGCTCACGCTCGCCAGTGAAGGGCCGGCGGAGGCCCTGGACTGGATCTCCAGGCAGTCGCTCGACGCCGCGCCCCTCGTCTATGCGACGGCGGAGCCGGACCAGGTGCGCGCCGCCCAGGCGGAGCTTGGTGTCGCCCGCGCCGGTGAAGTCGTCGAGGCGGCCCTTGCCGAGATCGCAATCGCCGCAAGGGAAAAGGGCGCCAGGCGTTTCGTCGTCGCCGGGGGCGAGACCTCCGGAGCGGTCACGAAGGCACTCGGGATCGACCGGCTTGTGATCGGCGCGGAAGTCGCCCCCGGCGTGCCCTGGTGTTTCGCGAGAAGTGGCGGCGCGGATGTGGCGATCACGCTGAAGTCCGGCAACTTCGGCAAGGAGAGCTTCTTCGCCGATGCCCTCTCCCGCCTGGAGGAAACGTCATGAGCGAGGAAGCCCGGCTTCGCGAGGAAATCTGCCTGCTCGCCAAATCGATGTTCGACCGGGGGCTGACCGGAGGGTCCACGGGCAACATCTCCGCCCGGACGCCGGATGGTGGTCTGCTGGTCTCGCCGACGGGCACGTCCTTCGGTCGACTCGATCCCTCGCGCCTAAGCCGCTTCGACGCGGACGGCCGGCAGATCGGCGGCGACAAGCCGACAAAGGAAATGCCGCTTCACACAGCCTTCTACGACACACGCTCCACCGCCGGTGCGGTGGTGCATCTGCACTCCTGTCATTCGGTGGCATGGTCGCTGATGCCGGAGGTGGACGAGGACAACTTCCTGCCACCGCTCACGCCCTACGCCATCATGAAGCTCGGCAAGGTGAAGCTCCTGCCCTTCTTCATGCCCGGAGACCCGGCCATGGGCGATGCCGTGCGCGGCCTTGCGGGAAAACGCAGTGCCGTGATGCTGGCCAATCACGGCCCGGTCGTCGCCGGCAAGGATGTCGAGGCCGCCTGCAACGCCATCGAGGAACTGGAAGACACCGCAAGGCTCGCGATCCTCATGCGTGGCCATCAGGCACGCCGGCTCAGCGATGACCAGGTGCGCGCGCTTGTAACGAAATTCGACGTGGAGTGGGATACGTGACGACATTTTCCGCCAATCTCGGCTTCCTCTGGAACGACCGGCCGCTTCCGGACGCGATCCGCGCCGCGAAAGCGGCTGGCTTCGATGCGGTCGAATGCCACTGGCCATACGAGTTCCCGGCCGGGGAGGTCGCGGCCGCTCTGTCCGAAACAGGGCTGTCGATGCTGGGGCTCAACACACGGCGCGGCGATGTCGCCGGTGGCGAGAACGGGCTTTCCGCCCTTCCCGGTCGCGAGGCCGAGGCGCGCGCGGCGATCGACGAGGCCATCGCCTATGCCCGTGCGACGGGGACCGGCGCGATCCATGTGATGGCCGGCTTCGCGGAAGGAGACGACGCACGCGCCACCTTCTGCGCGAACCTTGCCTATGCCTGCGAGCAGTCAGCTCCACACGGCATCACCATCCTGATCGAACCCCTCAACCGCTATGATGCCCCGGGCTACTTCCTGTCGACCACGGACCAGGCCGGGGCGATCATCGAGAGCGTGGGAGCGGCCAACCTGAAGCTGATGTTCGACTGCTACCACGTGCAGCTCATGGAGGGCGACATCACCAACCGGCTGACGCGCCTGCTGCCCGGCATCGGTCACATCCAGTTCGCGTCCGTGCCGGACCGCGCCGCGCCGGACCATGGAGAGCTGAACTACGCCCATGTCTTCGCGACCATCGACGGGCTCGGCTGGGACCGGCCTCTCGGGGCCGAATACAAGCCTGGCGCAGATACGGACGCGACGCTCGACTGGCTGCGGAAAGCGCGCTGACGCGCGCCTTCCCTCATCGCCCGCGTGAAAGCCGGTTGAACGCCAGCCGCATCTGCTTTTCCGCCTCCACGATGAGGAAGAATGCCATGCCGATGGCGACGACAAGCACGCCATCGGCAAGCGGGACACTTGCCGTCCCGAAAACGCCCTGCATCGCCGGGATATAGGTGATGGCAAACTGCGCCAGTGTGACCGTGACAATGCAGCCCCAGACGACGGGGGTGCCGCGCGCCGCCTCGAACGTGAGCGAGGCGCTGCGGGCATTGCGGATGTAGAACAGGTGGAAGATCTCCAGCACCACGAGCATGTTCATGGCGAGCGTACGTGCGAGTTCGGGCGGATAGCCCCGATCGACGGCATAGGTGTAGACGCCGTAGACGGCCGCAAGAAACAGGCCTGAAACCAGAGCGATGTTCCAGACGATCGCGCCTGTCAGGAGCCCTTCGCTGCGCGGTCGTGGCGGGCGGGACATGGTGCCCGGCTCACTGGGCTCGAAGGCAAGAGCGAGCCCGAGCGTGACCGCGGTGACCAGATTGACCCAGAGGATCTGCACCGGAGAGATGGGCAGCGCCGCCCCAGCCAGCAGGGCGACGATTACCGTCAGGGCTTCACCGGCGTTGGTGGGCAGGGTCCAGTTGATGACCTTGCGGATGTTGTCATAGACCGTGCGTCCTTCGCGTACCGCCGCGACGATCGAGGCGAAATTGTCGTCGGCCAGCACGAACTCCGCCGCCTCCTTGGCCGCTTCACTGCCCTTCATTCCCATGGCGATGCCCGCATCGGCGCGCTTCAGCGCCGGAGCATCGTTCACACCGTCGCCCGTCATGGCAACCGTCAGCCCTTGCGCCTGGAGAGCGCTGACGAGCCGAAGCTTGTGCGCCGGGGAGGTGCGGGCGAAAATGTCGGTGGCGACGGCGCTCACGGCCAGTTCGGCATCATCCATCGTGTCGATGTCCGCGCCGGTCAGAACCCCTTCGCAATTGGTCAGGCCGATCATCGAGCCGATGGCGCGTGCGGTGGCGGCATGGTCCCCGGTGATCATCTTCACGCCGATGCCGGCCGCATGACACTCGGCGACCGCCGCAATCGCCTCGGGGCGCGGCGGATCGATCAGCCCGACCAGCCCAACCAGAGTGAGGCGACCGGACAAGGCATCGTGAACGAGCGCCTCCCCCGCATCCGGGGCCGGAGCGACGGCAAGGGCCAGAACCCGCTGCCCCCTCGCGGCAAGGCGCTCCACCTGCTCGTGCCAGAAATCGGCGGCGAGCGGTTTCACGCCGCCATCCGCCGTGCGTTCATCGCCGCACAGTGCGATCACGGCCTCCGGCGCGCCCTTTACGTCGACGCGCGCCGTCCCGTCGGCCTGGCGATGATGAACGGCCATGTAGCGATGCGCGGCATCGAAGGGAATGGCATCCACCCGCTCCCAGCCGGATACATCCGCCTGTATCTTCCCGGCGAAGGCGAGCAGCGCGCCCTCCATCGGGTCACCCTCGACCCGCCAGTCTTCGCCCTCGTTCTGAAGCTCCGCGTCATTGCAGAGGGCCGTCGCGCGGGCGCATTCAACGAGCACGGAATGCTCGCGCGGATCAGCTTCCGCGTCCTGCCAGAGGACCGCTCCCTTCGGCGCATAGCCCTCTCCCTCGATGACATAGTCATGCCCGCAGGCGGCAAGGGCCGCGACCGTCATTTCGTTGCGGGTCAGCGTGCCGGTCTTGTCGGAACAGATGACGGAGACGGCACCAAGCGTCTCGATGGCCGGAAGCCGTCGCACGATGGCATTGCGCCTTGCCATGGCGCGCACGCCGACCGACAGCGTGATGGTGAGAACGGCGGGAAGCCCCTCCGGAATCGCGGCGACCGAAAGCCCGACCACGGACATGAAAAGCTCGCCGAAATCCGCATGGTCCAGGAAATAGCCCCAGACGAGCAGGCTTGCCGCGATCAGCAGGATGAACACCGTCAGCCAGCGCGCGAAAAGATCCATCTGGCGCAGCAGCGGCGTGGTCAGGGTCTCGACAGAGGCGAGAAGCCCGGAGATATGGCCAACCTCCGTATCTGCGCCGGTGGCAACGACAAGCCCGCGCCCCGCGCCGGCGGCCACAAGGGTGCCGCTGAACAGCATGGAAGACCGGTCGCCGAGCGGCGCATCCGGGGAAACCGGAGCGACCGCCTTGTCCACCGGCACGGACTCGCCCGTCAGGACGGCTTCCTCCGCCTTCAGACCGTGGGCGGTGAGAAGCCGCAGGTCCGCGGAAACACGGTCACCCGCCTCGACAAGCACGATGTCACCCGGAACAAGGTCCGCCGCATCGATGCTTCGCCGCTCCCCGTCGCGCATGACCGTCGCATGAGGCGCGAGCATGTTCCGGATCGCCGCCATGGCCTCTTCAGCACGGCCTTCCTGGATGAAACCGATCACGGCATTGACGATGACCACCGCGACGATCACGGCCGTGTCGACCCAATGGTCGAGCAGCGCCGTCACGCAGGCCGACGCGATCAGCGCATAGATGAGGACATTGTTGAACTGGGTGCCGATGCGGGCCAGCAGGCTGCGGCCGGCGGGCGCGGGCAGACGGTTGGCACCGTGAGCGGCAAGGCGCCGACCCGCCTCCGCGTCATCCAGGCCGCGCGCGGATGACCTCAGATCCTCAAGGCACGCTCCGGCGGAACGTGCATGAAAGAGCCCTCGATCCGGTTGAGCGGTCATGGCGGTCACCTTCCTTGTGCAGCGCAATATGCGCTGACCAGATGAAGGCATGATGGCGCCTCATTGCAACCACGCAGGATTGCGGATGCCGCAAGGCAAGCAGGGGATGCAAAGCGGAACGGGACCACGCCCCATCCCGCTTCGCATGTTTCGGAAAAGGCTTCAGGCGCTGGCGTCGAGATCCTTCGCCACCGCATCGAGAGCACCGGCGAAGACGTCGAACATCTCGTCGATCTGCGGTTCGGTGATCACGAGCGGCGGGCAGAACGCAAGCGCGTCGCCCATGTTGCGCGAGATGAGGCCACGCTCCTGAAGTTCGCGGTTGAGCCTGCCGCCAAGCGCGCCCGGCGCGTCGGCGTGCTTCTCGTGCGCCACCTCGATGGTGCCGATCAGGCCGAGACCGCGCGTTTCCACCACCAGGGGGTGATCGGCGAACGCATTGAGGCGCTCGATGAACCGGGGGCTCACATCCTTGACGTGCCCGACGAGATCACGCTCCTCGATGATCCTGAGGTTCTCCAGAGCCACGGCGGCGGCAACCGGATGGCCGCTTGCCGTGTATCCATGGCCCCAGGTGCCGATCTTGTGGCTCTCGTCGGCGACGGGCCCGTAGACCTTCTCGTTCACCAGCAGCGCGGAGATCGGCAGGTAGGAGGAGGAAAGCTGCTTCGACAGCGTCATGATATCCGGCTCCAGGCCGAAGGTCTGGGTGCCGAACATGTTGCCCGTGCGCCCGAAACCGCAGATCACCTCGTCTGCCACGAAGAGGATGTCGTACTTCTTCAGAACCGGCTGGATCGCCGCCCAGTACCCTTCCGGCGGAACGATGACGCCGCCGGCGCCCATCACCGGCTCGGCGAAGAAGGCGGCAACCGTCTCCGGTCCCTCCGCCAGGATCAGTTCCTCAAGATCCGAGGCGCAACGTTTCGCGAACTCGGCCTCGCTCTCGCCCGGCTTCGCCACCGTGCGGTAATGCGGACAGGTGGTGTGGCGCACCTGCTCGATGGGAAGGTCGAACGAGCGGTGGTTGTTGGGAAGACCCGTGAGGCTCGCCGCCGCGATGGTCACGCCGTGATAGCCCTTCACGCGGGAGATGATCTTCTTGCGCTCCGGCTTGCCCATGGCGTTGGAGCGGTACCAGATCAGCTTGATCGCGGTGTCGTTGGCTTCCGATCCGGAGTTGGTGAAATACGCCTTCGACATGGGAACCGGCGCCATGCCGACAAGCTTCTCGGCCAGTTCCACCGACGGTCCGTGCGACTTGTGGGTGAACGTGTGGTAGTAGGGCAGCTTCTCCATCTGCCGCACGGCCGCGTCGATCAGGCGCTTTTCGCCGAAGCCCACCGCAACGCTCCACAGACCCGCCATGGCCTCGATGTAGCGCTTGCCGTTGTTGTCTTGCACATAGATACCCTCGCCGCTGTCGATGACGAGCGGGCCGGCCTCCTCGTGCTTGCGGGCATCGGTATAGGAGTGAAGCTGAAAGGCCACGTCACGGGCTTCGATGGAATTCGGAAGTTGGGTCATGTCACACCTTGCGCGTGGTTGCGGCGGCCAGTTCGTCGCGGCTGGCCGTCAGGTAGATTTCCGCGTTGTCCGAAAGCGACGGCCCGAGATAGCCGCCCTCCTGGATCAGGGTCGTGGGAAGCTTCATGCGCACGATCTCGCGCGCCATCGTGTCGAATCCCTTGCCCGTCATCTTCACAACCGAGAGCGGGTCGTCCATCGCCATGTCGAAGCCGAGCGACACGACAAGCGCCTCCGCCCCGAACGCACGGATCGCGGCCAGCCCCTCCCGGAACCGCCCGAGAATGACGTCCTCCCCGGCGCCCGGATCGAGAATGAGGTTCAGCGTCGCGCCCTCGCCCTCGCCTTCTCCTGTTTCGTCCGGATAGCCCAGATAGTAAGTCGGATAGACGTCCGGATCGACGTGAAGCGAGCAGACGAACACGTCCGCGCGCTCGTAGAAGATGTCCAGCGTACCGTTGCCCGTATGCGTGTCGATGTCCAGAACCGCGACCCTGGAATACTTGCGACGAAGCGCCTCGGCGGCGATGGCTGCGTTGTTGAAGAAACAGAAGCCGTTCGCGGCCTCGCGCATGGCATGATGCCCCGGCGGGCGCGACAGGCCATAGACCATCCTCTCCCCGCCGCAAATGCGCTCCGCAGCCTCGATGGCCGTCTGGGCCGACCAGTAGACCGCCTCCCAGGTGCCAGCGGTCAGCGGCGTCGACGTGTCGGTCGTGTACCAGCCGAGCTGACCGTAGATCGACGAAGACCGGCGGCCGGGACGATGGCCCGGGTGATAGGTCGGAATGGCCTCCGCATCCCCCGCCTCGGCGCGGAATCGCTCGTGGGCATCCTTCCAGAAGTCGACATAGTCGGGATCATGCACCCGCTTGACGATATCGAGGCCGAAGTCGCGCGGCTGCTCGATCGGAAAACCGTTCCTCGCCAGCATGTCGCGGATGAGCACCGCGCGCTGGGGCTGCTCGGGATGCGGAATATAGGCACCCCGACGAAAGTAACGTTCGGGATCGTGCAGGAGCTGTCGCTCGTCGAAGATCGCTTTCATGTCCAGGGCCTCTCCCTCAATATCCATCCTCGCGGCAGACGGCCGTTTCCGGCATGCGCCCCGCCAGGACGTCCTTGACCGCGGCCGCGACCTGTTCGGCCACCAGACGCGGGGAACTGTCGCTCGCCTTGTGCGGCGTGATCAGGATGCGCGGATCCCGCCACCAGTGGTGCTCCGGCGGCAGGGGCTCCTGGCGAAAGACATCGAGCGATGCCGCCGAAAGCCGCCCGCTGTCGAGCGCCGCATCAAGATCCGCATCCACTAGATGATCGCCACGCCCGAGCTGGATCAGGACAGATCCCTCCGGCATGACCGAAAAGAGTTTCCCGTCGAGCACGTCGCGGGTTTCCTCCGTCAGCGGCAGGACGTTGATCAGGATCCGGCTTTCAGCGGCGGTATCGCGGATGGCGTTCGCCCCCACCTCGAAACGGACTCCCGGCGGCGGCGCTTCATCGCGCGGCTTGCGCAGGGCGGCAACGACGGGAAAGCCCAGTGTCGCCACACCCCGCGCCACGGCCTTGCCCATCAACCCGTAGCCAAGCACGCCGACCGTGCATGTCCTTGGAGCGGAGAACCCGGCGTAGCGCCCGACGCCAAGCCATTCGCTTGCGGCCTCGGCCTCGAGAAAGGCTCCCATGTTGCGATGGTGCCAGATCACGTGCCAGGCGGCGAAGCCCGCCATCAGCGCGCCCTGGTCCGGGTCCCGCAATCGTGTGACCGCGACATCCGGCGGCAGGCTCGGGCAGGCGAGAAGACTGTCGACGCCGGCCGCGATCGACGAGACGAGAGCGAGATTGCCGTAGGGCGTGAAAGCGTCATCCTCCGGCTTCCACGCAAGCGCGAAGCGGATCCGGGAGGGATCCTCGACCTCCTCCGGCGACAGCAGGCGCACACCCGGAGCAAAGCGCTCGAACACATCGCCGAAAAGCGCCTTCAGATCGAGGTTCTTCGACAGGCAAACACCTTCCACCGGTCCGGAGTCAGCCCGCATCGCGCGCGCCCTCCCCGCCGTCATCGATCTTCTCGAGCCCGCACCACTGCGCGATGAAGAGCGCGATGGTGCCCGTGACCCGCCTGATGGACTCAAGGCTGACGCGTTCGTCGAAGCCGTGAACGCTCTCCGACCTGGGTCCGTAGACGAGACAGGGCATTCCCGCATAGATGACGAAGACACGGGCATCGAGATAGGCCGGCGTCACGAAACTGGTGAGGTCCCGCTCGCTTGCGACCCGATGGGACCTGGCAAGCACCTCTTCAGCATCGCTTCCTTCCTCGAGCACGTAGCCGCGTGCGAAGAAGCCGTTCCAGGTCACCTTGGGCAGGCGGTTGCCAAGGAACGGGTCGTCGGCAACACGCGCCGCCAGATGTTCCTCGATCTGGCGGGCACGCGCGGCCGGATCGTCGCCCGGATAGATGGCGATGCGGCATGAGAGCCGGCACCAGGCCGGCACGGAGGACGCCCAGTCACCTCCCTCGATCTTGCCGACGTTGAAATTGATCGGGTGGTCCAGCTCGGCGAAATGCGGATAGTTCGCCTTCTCCGCATTCCAGTCCTCGCAAAGATCCTTCAGCGCCTCGATGACCCGATATCCGGCCTCGATGGCATTGAACCCGGTTCCGGCGGTGCGCACGTGCACCGGATGTCCCGCGACCTCGACCTCGAACCAGAGCACGCCGACATTGGCGCGCACCAGTTGCTCCTCGACCGGCTCGGGAATGATCGCCGCATCCGCGGTGTAGCCCTCCACCAGACAGGCGAGAGCACCGTTTCCGGTACACTCCTCCTCCACCACGCTTTGAAAATGCACGCGTGCGGCCGGCTGATAGCCGAGCCGGCGCAACGCATCGAGGGCGTAGAGATTGGCGGCGATGCCCGCCTTCATGTCGCCGGCGCCGCGTCCGTAGAGCCAGTCCCCCTCCCGCTTCGGCTCATACGGGGGCGAGACCTCCCACATGTCATGCGGGCCTTCGGGCACCACGTCCATGTGGCCGTTGAGGATGAGCGATCTTCCTTTCTCTTCACGCGGACGGTGCGTGGCGACCACATTGACGGCCTCGGAATAATCGACCGCCACCGGAGAAAAGCCCGGATGGTCGTGGATCTTGTCGATGTCGATGGCGAAGGTCGACACGTCATAACCGCGTTCCGCCAGAACGCCGGCGATGAAATCCTGCGCCGGCTTTTCCGCGCCGCGCAGCGAAGGATAGCGGACAAGCGCCTCGGTGAAGGCGATCTGGTCCTCGAAGCCGTCATCGACCGCCCGCAGAATGTCGCGAGCCAGGGAAGCGTCCAGCATTTTGTCCTCGTGTTCCTGGAGAACCGCCGCCGGGACCGGCGACGGCAAATCAGACAGCGGCGGCGAGTTCCTTCTCGCGGCCCGGGATCGCCTCGATGAGGCTTTTGGTATAGGCGCTCTGCGGCGCGTTGAAGATACGGTGTGCGGGCCCGATCTCCACGATCTCGCCCCGCTGCATGACCGCGATGCGATCACAGATCTGGGCGGCCACGCGCAGATCATGGGTGATGAAGACCAGAGACAGGTCAAGCCGTTCCTTGAGATCGGCGAGAAGGTCCAGCACCTGGGCCTGGATCGACACGTCGAGAGCGGACACCGCTTCATCCGCCACGATCACCTTGGGCTCGAGCGCAAGCGCCCGGGCGATGCCGATACGCTGTCGCTGGCCGCCGGAAAACTCGTGCGGGAAGCGATCGATCGCCGCCGCCCCCAGGCCGACAAGTTCCAGCAGTTCCGCCGCCCGCTCGTAGGCCCGCCCGCGCGGCTCGCCGTGGGCGATCGGACCTTCCGCGATGATGCGCCCGACACGCGCACGCGGATTGAGCGAGGCATAGGGATCCTGAAAGATCATCTGGATCGACTTGCGCGCCTTGCGCAGTCGCTCTCCCGAGAGCAGCGCCATGTCCTCGCCATCCATCAGGACCGCGCCGGTGTCGGTTTCCTGCAGACGCACGAGGCAGCGCCCGACGCTCGACTTGCCGGACCCGCTCTCTCCGACGACCCCCAGCGTCTCCCCCTGATAAAGGCGGAAGCTCACGTCCTTCACCGCGTGCACCACCCGCGCCTCGCCCCCGAAGAGGCCGCCGCCGGAGCGGTAGGTCTTGGACATGCCCGTGACTTCCAGAAGCGGCGTGCCCTTGCGCTGGTTTTCCTCCGCATCCGTGGCAAGACGCGGGATCGCGGCAATGAGTTCACGCGTGTAGGGATGGCGCGGATTGTCCAGAACCTCCCCGGCCGTTCCCTGTTCCACGATGCGTCCGAGCTGCATGACCGCGACCCGGTCGGCGATTTCCGCCACCACGCCGAAATCGTGGGTGATGAACATCACCGCCATGCCATGGCTCTTCTGCAGCGTGCGGATCAGGTCGAGGATCTGGGCCTGGGTGGTCACGTCGAGTGCGGTCGTCGGCTCGTCCGCGATGAGGATCGACGGTTCGAGCGCCAGCGCCATCGCGATCATCACCCGCTGGCGCTGACCACCGGAAAGCTGGAACGGATAGGCCTTCGCGGCCTTCGCCGGCTCGGGAATGCCGACCTCGTCAAGGAGTTCGACCGCCCGCGCCCGGCGTTCGCGCGGCGTCAGCAGGCCATGTGCCTCGAACACCTCGGCGATCTGGTCCTCCACATGCATCAGCGGGTTCAGTGCCGACATGGGTTCCTGGAAGATCATCGCCATCTTGCGCCCGCGCAGGTCCAGACGCTCGGCTTCCGACAGGGTGAGAAGGTCACGTTCCTCGAAGAGGATCCGTCCTCCGACCGGGCGCACCAGATCCGGCAGAAGACCCATCATGGCGTTGGCGGACATGGACTTGCCCGACCCGGATTCACCCACGATGCAAAGGATTTCGCCGGCCTTGAGATCGAGACTGACATCCTCGACCGCGAACTGCCTGTCGGCGCCCGCCGGCAGTGCTATGCGCAGATCCTCGATCGAGAGCACCGTCTCGCCGCCGGTCGGCTGGTTTGTCTCGCTCATGATCGCCTCCTCACTCGCCACGCCGCGCCAAACGCGGGTTCAGGGCATCGTTCAGGCCCTCGCCGATCAGGTTCAGCGCCAGAACCGTCAGCAGGATGGCGACACCGGGGAAGAACGAAAGCCACCAGGCCTGGCGGATCACCGTGCGCGCGGCGCCGATCATGTAGCCCCAGGACATCAGGTTCGGATCCCCGAGCCCCATGAAGGAAAGCGAGGATTCCAGCAGGATCGCCGTCGCGACCATCAGGGAAGCCAGCACGATGATCGGCGAGATCGCATTGGGCAGGACCTGTCGCACGATGATGGTCAGATGGGTCTGACCGGACAGGATCGCCGCCTCGACGTATTCGCGGGCCCTGAGCGAAAGCACCTCGCCACGCACCAGGCGCGCGACCGGTGGCCAGCTGACAATCGCGATGGCCCCAATGATCGATACGATGCTCGGCTCGAAGATCGCCACGAGCACAATGGCGAGGGCAAAGCTCGGGACCGTCTGGAAGAACTCGGTGATGCGCATCAGCGCATCGTCGACGAAGCCGCCGAAATAGCCGGCGGCGGCTCCGATCGGAATGCCGATCAGCAGGGCCGCCAGCGTGGAGACAAGCCCGACCATCAGCGACACCTGAGCACCGTGGGCGAGCCCGGAGAGCACGTTGCGGCCCAGCGCGTCGGTGCCAAGGGGCAGCGCCTCGTTCGACAGCGGCGGCAGGAAGGGCCGCTGCACCATCTTCCAGGGAGACTGGGGAAAGAGCACCGGCGCGAGGACGGCGACGGCAACGACCAGGGCCAGGATCACGACGCCCATGACGGCACCGCGATGACGGCGGAAGCGGTTCCAGAACGCACGCATCACGACACCCGAATGCGAGGATCGACGACACGATAGAGAATGTCGGTGATCAGGTTGAAGAGAAGCACCATGGCCGCGGAGATGAAGAAGATGCCGAGGAGCAGGTTGTAGTCACGCTGCGCGAGTGCCTCGAACATCAGCCGGCCGATGCCGGGCCAGGCGAACACGGTTTCGGTGAGCACCGCGCCGCCGACAAGCTGGCCGGCCTGAAGTCCCGCCAGGGTCACGACGGGAAGCATCGCGTTGCGGAAGATGTGACGGCGCTGGATGACGCTGTTGGGAAGCCCCTTTGCGCGCGCGGTCTTCACGAAGTCGAGGCGGCTGACCTCCAGCATCGAGGCGCGGGTCATGCGCATGTAGACCGCCATGAAGAACAGCCCGAGCGTCGTCGCCGGCAGGATCAGGTGCTGGCCGATATCGAGCGCGCGGGCAAAGCCCGTGTAGTTCGCGCCCACGGTCTCGTAGCCGAAGCCCGGCAGCCAGTTCAGTTCGACCGAGAAGACCAGAACCGCCATCAGGGCGGCCCAGTAGAGCGGCGTCGCGTAGAAAAGCAGCGCCAGAACCGAGATCACGGTGTCGGACCACTTTCCCACCCGGGCGGAGGCGATGACGCCGAGCAGGGTGCCGAGCAGCAACGACATGACGAAGGCGCTCAGCGTGAGAAGGAGCGTCGCCGGCAGGCGCTGGAAGATTAGGTCGGCGACCGGCATCTGCTGGCGATAGGAGAAGCCGAGATCGAACTGCAGCACGCCGCCAAGATAGAGCCCGAGCTGGGTGAGCAGAGGTTTGTCGAGACCGAAGCGCTCGCGCAGCTGCTCGATGAAGATCTCGTCGGCCGCACCGGCCTCGCCCGCCATCACCGCCGCCGGATCACCCGGAGCCGCATGGATCAGGAAAAAGTTCAGGACAAGGATGGCAACCAGGATGATCGCCGCCTTGACCAGACGCATGAGGATGAATCTCAACATCGGGACCGGACGCGCCTTGAAGGAGAACGGACACCGCACCGCACGCGCGCCGTGAACCGGCTATGCCGGTCCGGCCCGCCCGCACCGGTTCGGCACGGAGTGGCGGAACGTGGCTGGACCGCGCGGAACCGGGAGGTCTCCCGCCCGCGCGGCCGTGGCTTTCGTCTTGCCTATTTCTCGATATAGGCGTCCTTGAACCCGTCGTTGACGCCGATGGCGGTCGTCACGAGGTTCTTGACGTTGCAGCGATAGATCGTCGGGAAACCGAGTTCGAGAAGCCACGCCACCGGCACATCGTCCACCAGCTTCTTCTGGATCTCGTCATAGAGCTCCTGACGCTCCTCCTTCGTCACCGCGACGGCCGCCTTGGCGAACATCTCGTCGATGTTCTTGTTCGAGTAGCCCTCGACATTGTTCCAGGGCGACCCCTTGGCAATGTTCGTCGAAACGTAGGTGCGCGAGACACCAAGCGCGGGATCGCCGTACTGGTAGAGGTACGTGAAGGCGAGATCGTAGTCCCACTCGCTGATCTTCTGGTTCCAGCCGGCAACGTCGGTGGCGACCATGTCGACCTTGATGCCGACCTCCTCAAGGTTCTGCTTGATGGCCTCGGCCCAGCGCTGCCAGGTCTCGCCGTAAGGCAGCGGCAACAGGCGCACCGGCGTGCCGTCGTAGCCCATCTCCTTCAGCAGCGCGCGCGCCTTGTCCGGATCGTAATCATATTTCGTGACGTCATCCGAGTAGAAGCGCGTGGACGACGAAACCGGACCGGTCGCGACCTTGCCCAGACCGTTCCACAGCGCGTCGCGGGCGAAGTTGCGGTCCATGGCATACATGACGGCCTGGCGGAAACGCACGTCGGCGGTCGGGCCTTCCCGATTGTTCAGCCACATCCACGACAGCGGACCGAAATACTCCCAGCCCTTGTCGGTGACACAGGAATTCTCGAGTTCCGTCAGGCGGCCGACATCGAAGTTCTCGACCGAGCCGCCCGGCAGGATGTCCACGATCCCCGTCTCATAGGCAACGGCACGCGATGCCGCATCCGGGATCACGTGCCAGTAGATCTCGTCGAGGTGAGGCTTGCCCTCCTCGTAGTAGTCCTCGTTCTTGACCAGCAGGATGTGGGATCCCTTCACCCACTCCTGGAACTTGAACGGCCCGGTACCGATGGGCTTGTTGTTGGCCGGGTTCGTCTTGAAGTCGGTGCCTTCATAGATGTGCTTCGGGATCATCGGCATGGTGCCGACCTCGAAGATGCCGATGAACGGCCCGAAAGGCTGCTTCAGCTTGAAGACGACGGTGTGCTCGTCCGCGGCGGTGATCGACTCGACATGCTTGAGCGAGGCGCGAAGGCGCGCGTGCGTCTCCCTCAGGAACACGTCGGCCGAAAACACGACGTCATCGGCGGTGAACGGCTCCCCGTCGTGCCACTTGGCATTTTCCTGCAGGTGGAAGGTGTAGGTGAGCCCGTCCTCGGAAATCTCCCAGGACTTGGCAAGCTGCGGCATCGCCTCGAGCCCGGTCGTGTAGCGCAGCAGGCCCTCGTAGATATTGCCGGCCACCATCTGGCTCGGGCCGTTCTGGATGATGCCGAGCATCAGCCCCGGCGGTTCGGGCTGGATCACCACGTTGGCGCGCCCTCCGTCGACGGGTTCGGCATGAAGCGCCGTCGACATCAGCATGGCGGCGGCAAGCGTCGTCAGTCTCTTGAACATTGCGGTCTGTTCCCCTCGGTAATCGGCGGCCGGGCTTTTGCCTCGTGTTTCCGCCTCCTCTGGCCGGGCTCTGGAAAACCCGGGGCCGGATCAGTTCACGAGATCCGGGTAGTGCTTCAGCGCCAGGCGCTGGAAGGCCTCCCACTGCGGGTCGGGCCTGTTGGCGGAGTGTTTCTCGCCCCACCCCTCGTACTGGCGGGCGGTCTTTTCCGCGAGCTCGGGATCGATGCGCCGCTGCACGCCACCCGACGACATGATCGCCAGTTGCGCCTTGCAGGTGCGCTCCATGTTGAACATCAGCGAGAAGGCTTCGCCGACGGAGCGGCCGCACGTCAGAAGCCCATGATTGCGGAGGATCATCACGTTGCGTTCGCCAAGGTCCGCGACGAGGCGCTCACGCTCGGCGAGGTCCAGCGCAATGCCCTCATAGTCGTGGAAGGCAATGCGGTTGTGGAACTGCAGCGACCACTGGTTCAACGGCAGGATCCCCTCGTCCATGGAGGAGATCGCAACGCCCGCCACCGTATGCGTGTGCAGCACGCAATGCACCTCGGGGCGCGCCGCGTGAACGGCCGAATGGATCGTGAAGCCGGCCTTGTTCATCCCGGAACCATGTGTGTCCCGCAGCACGTTGCCATCGATGTCGACGGTCACGAGGCTCGAGGCGGTCACCTCATCGAAACGCAGCCCATAGGGATTGATCAGGAACGCATGCTCCCCCTCCTCCGCCGGAGCCTTGCAGGAGATGTGGGTGAAGATGCTGTCATCCATTCCGAAATGGGCGACCAGGCGATACGCGGCGGCGAGCTGGATGCGCTCGATCGGCTGACCGGCGTCGGCGGAAAGCGCGGTCGCGGCGGAACTCGGAACTGACATCGGAACCTTCCGGGTCTGGGCGCCGGCAGCGGCGCGGGAAACGTGTCTGTGTGGAAACGTCGCACAAGGCCGGACGCCTACCTGCGACATTCCGTCATACGGGAAAGCTGGCACGTGGCGCGGCTCAATGTCAATTGTCGACAATCTTCAATTCCTGCTCCATTGTTGGGCAGATTGCGCGGTTGCGAACCACCGCCGTTCGGATCACAAGACGGCCCTCGCAAGGCGCGGGGGGTGTGGTTTCCGCTCCGCATCACGAACCGCTCGTGGCGCCGGAGCGGCAGCCGGCGTATCGACGTCCCGGGCGACGCGAGCGCGATTCCGGCATCCCTCACGAACGCGGATGCAAGGACGAACCGAGATCCCGGCGGTATGTTTCGCCGGAAGAAACGATGGGCGAGATGGACGACGGCAAACTTTTCTCGATGGTGTCCGCGACCGATCTCGTGACCCAGATCGCGCGCCAGATCACGGAAGCGATCGTCGCGGGACGGCTGAAACCGGGCCAGCGGCTCACCGAGCTTCAGCTTTCAAAGGAATTCGGCACAAGCCGTGCGCCCGTGCGAGAGGCCGCGCGTCTGCTGGAAAGCCAGGGACTGGTGGTGTCGAGCCCACGGCGCGGCTTCTTCGTGCGCACCCTGACGGCGTTCGACCTGCGCGACCTCTACGAGTTGCGCATCGGGCTGGAGCTTCACGCGGGAGAACTGGCCATCGAGCGGGCGAGCGACGCAGCGATCGAGGACCTGCGACGACAGATCGACACGCTCTACGAGCTCGCCGACGACGGATCGGTGGAACGACAGATCTTCGAGGACTTCGCCTTTCACCGAATGCTCTGCACTGCCAGCGGCAACGCCCGGCTGCTCAAGGTCTACGATGAACTGGCAAACGAAATGCGCGCCGGCATCACGCTCATCGGCAAGCTCTACGACGATCCGCACCGCATCGCCGAAACCCATGTTCCCATCGTCGAGGCGCTTGCGCGGCGGGAGCGCGACACATTGCGTGAGGCGCTCGTGTTCCACATTGCAACGGCGCAAAAGGCGGTTGTCCGCCTCTTCGACACGGTCGGGCCGGAGCAGGTGGAGAGCCGATAGCACCCGACTCCCGACATGAATGGCGCCACGCAGGGGCTCCCGGCGTGGCGCTCAAGCTTGTCTCAGGTCCGAGAAGACGGATCGTCTCAGAACAGGCGGCTTCCGTCCGGCACCTTCTGGTCAGGCTTGAACAGCACCACCGCACCGTTCTCGTCGGCGAAGCCGAGCGTCAGGACCTCGGACATGAACTTGCCGATCTGGCGGGGCGGGAAGTTCACCACCGCAGCGACCTGCCGGCCAAGCAGCGTCTCCGGCGTGTAGTGCTCGGTGATCTGGGCGCTGGTCTTCTTCTGACCGATGGTTGGCCCGAAATCGATCACCAGCTTGAAGGCGGGCTTGCGAGCCTCGGGGTAAGGCTCGGCTGAAACGATGGTGCCGATGCGGATGTCCACGGCCAGAAAATCGTTGAAAGCGATCTCCGGCGCGGCCGGTGCGTCAAGCGTGTGTGTGGCGTGCATGAGGCTCTTCCCTGGCTCTGGCTTGCGAAACATTGTCCGCACGCGCTCCCTAAAGATATCCCGCGCGAACCTAACGGCTTTGATTTCAAAGAAAAGCCTCTCGTCGCAAGCGCACTCCCGGATCTTTGTTGATCAGACGCTTCATGCCTGGCGATGGCGCGCAAACCCGTGTCCGCCGGCACTGAGCGTCACGCAAAACGCCACCGCAAGCAGCGCCAGCACGCTCGGCGCGAAAGCCCCGACACCCAGACGGTCGAGCAAGAGCCCTCCGACGATGCCTCCGCCCGCGATTGCCGTATTCCATGTCGTAACAAGCATGGACTGGGCGAGATCGGCCGCCGGGCCCGCGGTCTTGGCGCTCGCCGTCTGAAACAGCGTCGCGCAGCCGCCAAAGGCCAGGCCCCACACGGCAACGGCACCATAGATGACCGCCGGATTGTCTCCCCTCAACCAGAGCGCCACCGCCGAGCACGCGAAGAGCGCGGTGCTGAGGAGCGTCAGCTCCCGCAAGCGCCGGTCGATCAGAATACCCACCACCCAGATGCCGATCAGCGACGCAATGCCGAAGACGAGCAGGACGGTGTCGGTGCGCTTCATCATGCCGGCACCGGCAAGGAATGGCGCGATATAGGTGTAGAGGATGTTGTGGGCGAGCACGAAGGTCAGCACGACAAGCAGGACCTGACGGATCCCGGGCAACAAGAACACCCCCTTCAGTGACCGGCGCGCACCTTCCGGCGCCCCGGGGAAATCCGGCACCCGGGCCAGCACCCAGAAGACGAGAACCACCGTCAGGACACTCATCACCCCGAAGCAGGCCCGCCACCCGATCAACGCCCCAAGAAAGGTTCCCGCCGGCACGCCGAGCGAAAGTGCCAGCGGCGTTCCCGCCATCGCGACCGCAATCGCCCTCCCCTTGAGATGTTCAGGCGCCATGCGGGCGGCGTATCCGGCCGCCAGCGCCCAGAGCAGGCCGGCGGCGACGCCGGCCACAAGGCGTGCCACAAGCGTCAGCGCATAGCTCCCGGACAGCGCCGTGACCGTGTTGGCAAGCAGAAAGCCGACGATCGCGGCAAGCAGAAGCGGACGGCGGCGGTATCCCTGGGTGTACGCCGTCAGGGGAATGGCGGCGGCAAGCGATCCCACCGCGTAAACGGTGACGAGCTGGCCAGCGGCAGCCTCCGAAACGCCAAGGCCGGCACCGATGGCAGGCAGCAGCCCCGCCGGCAACGCTTCGGTCAAAATGGTGATGAAGGCCGCCATGGAAAGCGCCAGCAATCCACCCCAGGGCAGGCCTTCGCCCGCGTATGACGTGGACGAAGCTCCCGGAAATGTGCCTTCACGGCATTCGCGCCCGCTCATTCGCCGCCCTCCCCGGGGACCGCCTCGACGTTGACGATGAACACGGTGGGATGCGGTGTGGCCGAAAAGCGGGCCCGGTGGGGAACAGTCATGCAAAACCTCGTTTGGACATTGCGATATCGCCAGAGGTGGCATGGTGCGCCTTCCGGAAAAACAGGCTTCAATTCTTCTCACTTCGGACTATCATGTCCGCAATCATGACCCTTCCCACGGACAGTCTCGGCGCACTCAACGTTTTCGTGCAGGCAGCGGAAACCCGCAGCTTCACGGCAGCCGGACGACAGCTCGGCATCTCGTCGTCGGCCGTCGGAAAGGCGGTCGCCCGGCTGGAGGAGCGCCTTGGAGTGAGGCTGTTCCATCGCTCGACGCGCGCGATCACGCTGACGCCGGAAGGCAGTCTCTTTCTGGAACGGTGCAGACGGATTTTCTGCGAAGTGGAGGCGGCCGAACTGGAACTCTCGCGGACGCGTGCGCATCCGCGCGGTGTGTTGCGCGTGAGCCTGCCCGTGGTCGGCATGCTGATGATGCCCACCCTCTCGGCATTCATGCATGCCTGGCCGGACATTGAGCTCGACCTCGACTTTTCCGACCGTCTTGTCGATGTGATCGAGGAAGGCTTCGATGCCGTAATCCGCACGGGCGAGGCGAGCGATTCCAGGCTCATGACCCGCGTGCTGGGGACATTCGGTTACAGGCTGGTAGGTGCTCCGGCCTATTTCGAGAAAAACGGGACGCCCGAGACACCTGGCGACCTTGCCGCGCACAGGGGCCTGTTTCATCGCTATCCGCAGACGGGCAAGCTGGAGGATTGGCATCTCGTCGACGACGACGGGAAGCCGGTCCCCGCCCCGACAAGGACCGCCGTCTCGAGCGCAATCGAACCTCTTATCGACCTCGCCGAGCGTGGCCGCGGGCTGGCCTGCCTGCCGGAGTTCGCCGTATCGGACAGGCTGACCAGGGGCACACTCACAAGTGTGCTGGACGACAAGGTCGGTCACTCGGGAACCTTCCGGATCCTCTGGCCCTCGAGCAGGCACCAGGCACCGAAGCTGCGTGCCTTCGTCGATTTCATGGCCGCCAACCTTCTTTCAGAAACGTCGAGGTCGACATGCGCGTAGTTCTCACGGGGAGTTCCGGGCGGGTCGGTCGTGCGATCTTCAACGCCCTGGCCGGGCATCACGAGGTCATCGGCCTGGACCGCTATCCGTTCTCGACCACGCATGTCGTCGGCGATGTCGCCGACAAGGCCGTGCTGCGCCCACTTCTGAAAGGCGCCGACGCGGTGATCCACACCGCCGCACTGCATGCCCCGCACGTCGGCGGTGTCCCAGACGTGGAGTTTCAACGGGTCAACATCGAGGGAACCCGAGCCCTTGCCGACGAGGCGATGGCGGCGGACGTCAAGCGACTGGTCCTGACCAGCACGACGGCCTTGTACGGGAACGCAATCGTGCCCGGCGCCTGCACGTGGGTCGACGAGGCGACGGTTCCCGTTCCGAAGAGCATCTATCACCGGACGAAACTGGACGCCGAACACATCCTTGAAGGTATGGCCCGCCCGGGTTTCGATGTCCGGGTGCTGCGGATGTCGCGGAGTTTCCCCGAACCGGGGGACGTCATGGCCGCCTACAGGCTGCATCGCGGGATCGACGTCCGCGACGTGGCCGAGGCCCATCTCGCAGCACTGACGAACAGCGGGCCGCACTTCCAGCGCCACATCATTTCGGCGACGCCGGTCTTTGCGAGGCAGGATTGCGAGGCCCTGGCGAGGGACGCGGCACCCGTCATCCGGCTGCGCGCACCACGGCTTGCCACGGCGTTCGAGCAAAGAGGCTGGACGCTCCCGCTCACCGTCGACCGCGTGTATGATCCCGGCCCTGCGCGACATGCACTTGGCTGGCAACCCCGCTTCGGCTTTTCCGAGGTGCTGTCGCAGATGGACCGGGGCAGCCTGGAAGTCCTGCCGGCGGGCTCGCGTATCGACAGGAAGCCGGAATAGGCCTCGTGTGCCTCCGGTCTGTGGTTGCCTTTCCAGTGAAACCGGTCGCCCTGACCAAAAGTCAGCCGAGCCCCGCTTCCCGCATGATCCATTGCCTGAATGCCGCGACTTTCGGCACAGCCATCTTGTCCGGCTCGACGACGACAAAATACCTGTCAAAGGTCCGCACCGGCGCATCTATCGCGAGCATGATGCTTCCGGCGGCCAGAAAACGGCTTGCGTAAACGTCGCGCACGACGGCAAGCCCCTGTCCGGCAATCGCCCCTTCGATCAGCAGGGCGTCATCGGCATAGCTCGGTCCCTTCGCCGCGTCGCGGGACGGCCCGACGCCATTTGCCTCGAGCCAGGTCAGCCAATCCGCCCGGTCCCGATCCTGCAACAGCGGGTAGCGCAGACACTCCGCCGGCTCGGCCAGGGGCATGCCCGACAGAAGGGAGGGGCTTGCAACCGCGACAAGGCGCGGGGTGAGCAGAAGGGTCGATTTCAGACCGGGGTATTCCCCGGACCCATGACGAAGCGCCACATCCGCCATGCCACCGGATACGTCCGCGAGCTGCACCGAGGTTTCAATCCGGATCTCGATCTCCGGATGCAATGCCGCGAAGCGACCGAGACGCGGCGCAAGCCAGCATGTGGCAAAAGACGGCGTGGTGCTGACAACCAGCGAGCGCGGTCCCGGCCGACGTCCCTCGAACAGGTCCACGGCGGCATCGATCTGGGCGAAGCCCGGCGCGACCCGACGAAACAGTTGCAGGCCCTGCGGCGACAGCTTCACCGTCCGGTTTCCACGCTCAAGGAGCCGAACGCCGAAACGGGCCTCCAGCGCCTTGACCTGCTGGCTGACGGCGCCCGGCGTCACATTCAGCTCTTGTGCCGCACGCTTGATGCTGCCCTGGCGGCCAACTTCCACGAAGGTGCGCAGGGCGCCGAGGGATATGAATGACGTCATCCGAGACAGTTTAGATAAACTAAATCATTCGACAAGTGATCTGGTTTGTATCGCCTCGGCCGGAATGTATCTCTGCCCACATGCAAACACCTCCCTCTCCTTCCGAATACATCTCGCCAGCCCTTGTCCGCCTGCTCGCGGTCGGCGCGGGAGCCGCAGTCGCCAACAGCTACTACAATCAGGCATTCCTCGGTTATCTGACCGCGGATTTCGCACTGGTGGCCGGGGCGGTCTCCATCGTGCCGGTTCTGACCCAGGCCGGCAACGCGTTCGGCGTGCTGCTGCTCGCCCCCCTCGGCGACCGGATGGAGCGCCGCTCCCTCATTCTCATGACCATTGCCGCGCTGGTGATCGCCCTGGTTGGGGCCGCCGTATCGCCGGGTTTCGCCTGGCTCGCGCTTGCCAGTCTCGCGGTGGGTCTCTTTGCCACGGTGGCGCAGCAGATCGTTCCCCTGGCGGTGCATCTGGCCCCGCCGACCGGACGCGGCCGCGTTCTGGGCACTGTCACGGGAGGCATCCTGATCGGCATCCTGCTTGCCCGCACGGTCAGCGGAACGATTTCGGACCTTTGGGGCTGGTCGTTCGTCTTCTGGTTCGCGGCCGTCTTGATGATCGCAATCGGAGTGGCGCTCGCAGTCTGGCTCCCCCGCGTCCCGCCAACGACGGACATGAGCTATCCGCGCCTGATCGGCTCGCTCTGGACGCTGGTGCGCACGCACCCCGTTCTCAGGCGTGCAGTCACGGTGCAATTCCTGATTTTCGCTGCCTTCATGGGCTTCTGGTCGAATCTCGCGCTGCTGCTCGCCGAACCGCGCTTTCAGCTCGGCGGCACGGAGGTCGGCCTGCTCGCCCTCGTGGGTGTCGCCGGGGCCCTCGCCGCGCCGATTGCCGGCGGCTTCGCCGACCGTCGCGGGGAAGGCCTCGTGGTCTCGGCGGGCGCGGGACTGGTCGTGTTCGCCTTCATGATCTTCGGGTTCTGGCAAGGCTCCCTTGCCGGACTGGTGGTGGGCATTCTCGTGCTGGACCTCGCCGTGCAGTCCTCCCAGGTCGCCAATCAGGCACGCGTCTATGCGCTGGATCCGAACGCCCGCAGCCGGCTCAACACCGTGTTCATGGCCTGCATGCTTGCTGGCGGTGCCGTCGGCGCCGGCCTTGGCGGGGCCGCCTATGCCATTTCGGGCTGGACCGGGACGTGCATTTTCGGCGCGACCTCCGCCGGCCTCGCACTGGTCATCTCCCGGGCACCACGGCTTCCGGGTCTCGACACACGTCGAACAGATCCACATCCCTGAAGTCAAAGTCCACAAACATTCGTTTTTATGAAGATCGAACGACGCCTACTCTTGGTCCAAACGGATCTCTGGAGGCGTTTTCATGACGGTTGAAACGGCAGTCGGCTTCATCGGCCTCGGTACGATGGGCGAACCAATGGCGCTGAACCTGGTCGGGGCCGGCACACCGCTCGTGGTGTGGAACCGGACGCGCGAGCGCTGCGCCCCGCTGGAACGAGCCGGCGCTCAGGTTGCTTCCGATGCCACGGACCTCTTTGCGCGATGCGGAACTATTATCCTGATGCTGGAGAACGACGCAGCGACGGATGCGGTTCTGGACAGGCATGGCCCGGGCTTCGCCGCGCGTGTCGCAGGACGGACCATCGTTTCCATGAGCACGCTTTCGGCGGAGTATTCGAGTTTGCTGGCCGATGACATCGGCGCCGCCGGCGGGTGTTACGTCGAGGCCCCCGTCTCGGGTTCGCGAAAGCCGGCCGAGGCCGGTCAACTGGTCGGCATGCTTGCCGGCGACCCCGAGGTTTGCGCCCGCCTGCGACCGCTTCTGGCTCCCCTTTGCAAGGAAATCGTCGACTGCGGGGCGGTGCCCGGCGCGCTTCACATGAAGCTTGCGGTCAACACGTTCCTGATCACTCTGGTCACGGGACTGGCGGAGGCCTCGCATTTCGCCGCGCGGCACGGTCTCGACATGACCCGGTTCACGGAGATCCTGAACGCCGGTCCGATGGCCAGCGACGTCTCCAGGATCAAGGCGGAAAAGCTCCTGGCGGGCGATTTCTCCCGTCAGGCGGGTATCGCCGATGTGCTGAAGAACAGTCGCCTCGTCGTGGAAGCCGCCCGGTCCGCGGAGATTGCCTCCCCCCTGATGGACGTCTGTCTTGATCTCTATGGCGAGACAGACACAATGGAGCTTGAAGAAGACGACATGATATCGGTCATTCGCGCCATCGACATGCGTACGGAGACCGGTTCCCGCTGAAGGCACCGCCGCGCATGATCACCTCCGCCCTGTCCGAAAATCTCTCGGGCCTGCTTGTCATTCTCACGATCTTTACGGTCGGCGTCGCCAGTCCCGGTCCGGCGACACTGATGATCCTCGGGACGGCCATGGCACGCGGCCGGGCACCGGCGGTTGCCTTGTCCCTTGGCGTCGTGCTCGGCTCCATGGCCTGGGCAACCGTGGCGGCGCTCGGCTTCGTCGCGGCACTCAAGACCTCGGCGACCCTTTTTACCCTGCTGAAGGTCGCCGGCGGCCTGTACCTGCTTTTTCTTGCGTTCAAAGCCTGGCGCTCCGCCCTGACACCCGGCGTCGAAGCCAGGCTCCGCGCCTCCGGAAGCAACAGGCCGCTTTCCTGCTTCGTCCAGGGACTTCTCCTGCATCTGACGAATCCGAAGGCGCCGCTCGTCTGGATGGCCACGCTTTCCGTGGGCGGGCTGAACACCGCTCCGCTGCCTTTTCTGGCCACGGCGATCCTGCTGTGCGCGCTGATCGGAATCACGGTGTTCGTCGGCTATGCGCTTCTGTTTTCCACCCGGAGGGCGTCGCGCATGTATCTCGCGGCCCGGCGACCGATCGACGCCGTTATCGGCACGCTCTTTGGCGCCGCCGCGATCAGGCTCTTTTCCTATCGGCTGACCTGAGACGAGGCTTTCCGGAGAAGGCAACGCCCCAACGGCGATGTCCAGGTAGAGGCGTCTAACGGGTCGTCGCCATCAGAACGCTTCCGCCGATCATGAAGCCTCCGCCGGCATATCCCATGTTCCGGCGCGCCCGCCGGCTCTGGAACAGCGTCCGCGCGCCGGAAGCAATCAGCACGTAGCCTGTCAGGAGCACAACGATCACGAGGCTGGAGGTCAGCGTCAGCAGTACGAGCTGGAGCGGCAGGTCACCTGCGGGATCGATGAACTGGGCGAGAAACGCCATATAGAAGACGATCGCCTTGGGATTCAGGATCGCCGTCACCGTTCCGGCCCAGAAGCTCCCCCAGGAGGACCCTTTTGCCGGCGTGACCAACAGGTCTTCGCGGATGCGTCGGGCATCCACGATCTGCATGTAGCCGAGCCACGCGAGATAGAACACACCTGCCCATTTGACGATCTGGAACAGGACGGCGGACGCCGCCAGAATGGCTCCCACTCCGGCGAAAGACAGCCCGACCAGAACGATGCTCCCGATGACATCACCCAGAATGCACATCATCGCGGCGGTCTTTCCGCGCGTGAGCGATTGCCCGATCACAAGCAGGACACTCGGCCCCGGGATAGCGGTCAGGACAGCACAGGCGATTGTATAGGCGAGCCACGTTTCCCAAGTCATTCCGCCCCTCCCTGCAGTGATCCTGCGATCACCGGACAATAGTGCTCGACCGCGCCGAAGACACCGGAAACTTACCGGCTCAGAGCGCCATGTCCAATCCCGGACGGCAAGAGCTTGGCGGGCAGGACCCCGGGTTGAAGGGATCTTGGTCTGGTGGAGCGTGACTGTTTCACCGCACGTTGAGTTTGAAACGGAACGCAGGCACGATAATGAGTATTGCAGTTACCTCTTCAAAGGGCCGAACAGGCAATGCGTCTCACATCTTTCACAGACTACGGTTTGCGCATGCTGATGCGGATGGCCAGCGAACCTGAGCGCGCTTTTACAACAGCGGAATTCGCGGCGGAGTTCGTATTGTCGCGCAATCACCTGGCGAAGATCATGCAACGACTCTCCCAGGGTGGCCTGGTAGAGACCCGTCGCGGCGGTCGCGGAGGTGCCGTTCTCGCCCAACCGGCGGAACGCATCGTACTCGGCAACGTCGTGCGCCTGCTGGAGGACGGCCACTCGCTTGTCGAATGCTTCACACCCGAGGGCGGCACCTGCACGTTGAACGGAAGGTGCCGCCTGAAGGCACGCTTGCGATCGGCCGAGGCGGCTTTCCTTGCCGATCTGGACAAGGCGACCCTCGCGGATGTTGCGCTCGCTCCGCTGTCGCCGGCCTGAGCGGCGGGCGGTGCGCCTGTCCAGTTGCGAACCGCCACCGCCCTCCGCCCCTGCATCAGAACCGCGCCTTGAGCCCGGCATAAAGGGCACGCCCGTCCCCCGGCAGGAAGGCTGCCTGGTCCACCCGGGCCTGGTCGACAATCAGGGTCGAGGAGGCATAGGTGACATCAAAGAGATTGGTCACCTCTCCAAAGACCGACACCGTGTCGCTGATCCTGTATTCACTGCGCAGGTCGACCAAGGCATAGGGATCCGCAAACAGGGTGTTCATGTTGTCGACCGGGGTGCGGTCGGGAACCCATTTGAGCGACACCCCCAGACTCCACTTCTCGCTTGCCTGCACCTGCAGCGCGACCTGGAGAAGATGCCTGGGAGCCCCAGCCAGAAGGTTGTCGCCGCGCACGGGATCATTGCGGAACCGGAAATCCTGGAATGTGTAGGCAATGCGCCCGCTCAGCCAGTCGGTGAGCGTCGCACCCAAGCCGAGTTCGACGCCGAAATGGCGCGTGTCGCCTGCGTTGACCGCACCAAGGGAGGCGCCCGTGACATCGCGCAGGCTCAACAGCTCATTGTTCACCCAGGAATAGTAGGCGACGACATCCCAGGACAGCTTTCCTGAACGCCCACGCCACCCCGCTTCCACGGTGGAGGCAGTCTGGGCGTCGAGATCGGGAGTACGGAAGGCCGACGCCGGCAGCCCGGGATTTCCGGGATTGGGCCGCCCCGGGCTGCTGTTCGGCGTGCCGTTGACCGTGGCGAGAAGATCGTCGTGGGTCGGCGGCTCGAAACTCCGGCTCACGGCAGCAAAGAGCGTCTGGGTCTCGCCGACGCGATAAGTGAGGCCGAGGCTCGGCGTCCATCCGCTATAGGAGCGGGAATAGCTCGTGCTTTCCGTTGGCACCGCCCCATCCGGCAGCGCCACAGTGGGGTTGCCCGGATTGTAGGCGATGGTGGGTCTGGTCGCCCTGTCATAGACATCGCGATTGTCGCGGACGGAATGGGAAAACGAGATGGCGGGCGAAACCGTAAGCTCGGACAGGAGCGGGACATTGAAGCCTGCATGAACCGACAGGGTGGAAGCATCGAGCTCATTCTGGCCGAACCGGTCGCCCTGCGTCCCGGCGCGATTCAGGAAGTAGTCGCGCGAAGCGGAACCGAGGGCATATCGCGCGGTCGCCTCGAACAGAGGCAATGTGGCCGCCGCATCGGGCTTGAAGGCATAGCGCAGCACACCGATAAAGTCGCCACCTTCGGTCTCGCGAATGCCCGAGGGAATCGGAAAGCGGAAGCTGTCTTTCGTGTAGGTGTAGCCGAGCGCCACATCAACGGTGTGCTCATCGAGTTCGACCGTCGTTCTCGATCCGACGAGGAACTGGCTCGCATCGCGTCTCGGTCGGTCACGAACCACATTCGGTCCCGGAAAACTTACCCCTCCCGCGGAAACGACAGGTCCCGAAAAGACCTGACGCGGGTCCGACTTCATGTAGCTTTTCGGCAGCGGGCCGGCGACATCGAAACCCAGATCCGTATATCCGGCGAAGATGCGGGTCGTCACCATATCCGACACTTCCACTCCGACATTCGCACCGGCGCTGATGCGGCTCGACTCGTTGTAGTCCCGGAAGCCGTCGCGGCGGCTGGCGTCGAAGTGAAACAGGCCGTCGTAGCTGTCGGTCCCGAAGCCGAACTGGCCGGCGACACCCGCCTGGCCAAAGCTTCCTCCCCCGGCCACCAGCTTGCCTCCCGGATCCGCCCACCCGGTCGGCGAGATGAAGTTCAGCGCACCGCCGAGAGAGGTCGCGCCGAGCCGGTTCGAGGTGTATCCGCGGAAAACCTCGATCGCATCCGCCTGACGCGGATTTGCAAAACCCACGATATACGACCCGTCCGCCCGGTTGAGCGGCAGGCCGTCCTGTAGCATGAGCACGCCGCGCTCAACGGGATTCTGCTGCAGTCCCGAGCCTCGAATCTGGACACGGGGCTGATCGTGGCCTCCGAAAAAGTCCTGCACGACCACACCAGGTACGGTCGCAAGCGCACGGGCGATCGTCAGGTTTCCGGAGTCGGGATAGTCGTCCGCAGCCACAACCGCGCCACCGCCGGCGATCGCGTCCAGCCGCTCTTCAAGGTCGCTGCGCAACACATCAAGGAAGATCTTGTCGAGAACGACCGCTCCGGGTGTCGCGGATTGCGCGACGCCCTGCTCGCTCCCGGCCAGCACCAATATCGCCGTCGAGGCGAGCAGCGACAATCGTGAAAGCCCACGGCCCGACTGTCGCCGCGCAAGCCTGCCTTCCTGCCGATCCATGGGGCGAGGGGGAGTGAACATATCGCTTTCCAAACCTGTCTTGCATTGATTGCTCGTCTGGTTTGGCTGGCGCCTTTCGGGAGGCTGCAGATTCCCTGAGGCGGTGGCTGGACCCGGTTGTCATCGACGCTGCGAGCGTGCCCACCTGTTTCGCGGCGGCATCGACCGGAGCGCCTCACCTGCACCCACTCGAAAGTTGACTCTTTCATTCAGGATCAAGGCGGCGTATGGATAGCATGAAAATCGGTATTTGAAATACCTATTGAGGCTTCCATGTCGCCGAATGCACCGAGCGGATCAAGAAAAGCGGGTATCGCCCAACGGCATGTCTGGCTGGCACTGGGCTGGACCGCTTTAGCGGCGGGGACCGCAGGAATCGTGCTGCCAATCGTTCCCACGACTCCCTTCGCGCTCCTTGCCGCGGCGGCTTTCGGCAAGGGCTCTCCGCGCCTGAAGCGATGGCTGGAAGACAGTGCGACATTCGGCCCCACCCTTGCCGCCTGGAGGTCGAAAGGTGCAATCGCCACTCGTCACAAGGTGGGTGCCGTTGCGACGATGGCCACCGTACTAGGCGCCAGCATCGCCCTGGGGGCGGTCTGGTGGGTCCTGGCCATTCAGGCGGTCTGCATGTGTGGCGCCTCCCTCTTCATTCTCACCCGGCCCGGTGTCTCCGCCCCTCTGGGGACATCGCGCTCCTTGCAACCGGAGCACCGCAAAAAACGCCGCCCTGCTCGCTGGTATCGCCTTTGGGCGCACGTGTTGCTCCTGGCCGGACTGCTCGCCACTGCCGTGGCCCTCGCCACCTGGCGCGGTGGCCTTTGGCCTCTGGATCTTGGCTTTTCAATCCTCGTGACCCTTGCCGGACTCGGTGTTCTGGTCATCGCCTGGGGACCTGTCTGGCTGGGGCTTCTGATCGCCTCGGCAAGCCTGAATAGCGTCCGCGAGCGGCTCACGCTTTGGCCAATCGCCACCGCGGCGCTGATTGGACTGCATGTCGTTTTCGGCACGGATCTCGGCTTCATGTCCCTGGAGCACCTCGGGCCCGCCGGAGCACTTCACCTCTATGCCGTGCCGACGGCCCTTGTCCTCGTGCTGGGATCGGCCGTTCGGGAAGGGTTACGCAAGCGTCCGTCCAAAATTACTGGCACCCAAGAACCTGGAGACACGCAATGATCTCTACGTCCCTCTCGCGCCGCACAGTGCTCCGCACCGCGCTCGGTGGAGCCACCCTGCTCGCCATGCCCGCGTCGTTGCATGCCTCCCCCCTGGTTCCTGAACTGGCACTCTACGGTCCGCCAGCCGGCCCTTCCGTCACCCTCGCGCATGCGGTCGCGACAAACCGGTTCGCCGGGATCGCCGCGACAACCAGCCTGACAACCTGGCGCAACCCGGATGAATTGCGGGCAGGCCTGACCTCCGGCGCAATCCAGCTTTCGATCGTTCCCGTGCAAGCAGCGGCAAACCTCTACAATCGCGGCTATCCGATCCGGCTGGCCAACGTGATGACAAACGGGTTGCTCTACGTCGCCTCAGCCGACGCAAGCATCGCCGACATCTCGGACCTGCGCGGACGCACGGTCGCGGTCCCGTTTCGGGGCGACACGCCTGAAATCCTTTTCAACAGACTGCTCGCCCATCGCGGGCTCGCCCCATCAGCGGACCTCGACATCACCTATGCCGGCTCTCCGATCGAGGCGATGCAACTTCTTCTGGCCGGCCGGGTGGAAGCCGCCTTGACGGCCGAACCCTCGACATCGGCCGCGGTGATCGCCGGCGCCCAGGCCGGAAAAGACATTCGCCGTTCCATAGATCTGCAGGCGGCGTGGGGCGCAATGACGGGGGCCGCGCCGGTCCTGCCGCAAGCCGGACTGGCGATCACGGCGCCCTTCCTGGATGCCCACGGCAATGCCGTGCCGGCACTTCTCTCGGCGATCGATTCCGCGACACCGGAGGTTCTCGCGCACCCGGCCACTGCTGCCGCCCACGCGACGGAAGCGCTCGGAATGCCAGCTCCCCTGCTCGCGGCCTCGGTCCCTTATTCCAATCTCGTCGCGCGCCCCGCCAAGGAAGCCCGAGCCGATGTCGAGCGGATGCTGTCCGCAATGAGCGGACCGGACATGGACGCGATCAACGGCAAGCTGCCCGACAGCGGCTTCTATTTGTGATCGCAAGAATGGGCGCACTCCACCAGGCAGCCACTGAAGGTCCGATGAAGTCCTCACGAACCACATCGTCCATTGCGCGCCGTCTCGCCGACCGGGCCGGGCGCTTGCTGGAACTCGCATGGTCCGCCTGGGCCGGGCTTGCAGCCCTGTGTCTGCTCGCCGCCGTTTGGCAGGCCGGTCACGAAGCGTATGGCCCCTTCATCCTCAGTTCCCCGCAGGAGACGATCGCCGCCGTCTGGCAACTTGCCGGCATGCCGGAAGCCTGGTCCGTAGCCACACTGACATTGCAACGGTCCGTCACCGGTTTCACACTCGTTGCCGGCCTGGGGCTGGTGCTCGGCCTTGCGGCCGGATACTCGCCCGCAACAATGAGGATCGCCGCACCACTTATCACGGTGCTGATTGGCGTGCCCCCCATTGCCTGGATCGTCCTGGCAATGATCTGGTTCGGCGGTTCGGACGCGACCGTGCGAACCGTGATCGTCGTGACGGCACTGCCCGTGGTGTTTCTGGGTGCGGCACAAGGCATTGCCACGCGCGACCGCAACCTCGACCGGATGGCGAGCGCTTTCGGCGCCGGACCCGTACGCCGGTTCCTGACCGTGGGACTTCGTCAAACGACAACCACGCTGTTTCCGGCTCTTACGCTGGCGCTTGGCACGGCGTTCAAGGTCGCGGTGATGGCCGAGTTGCTCGCCAATGCGGGCGGCATCGGGGGAGCACTGGCGGATGCGCGAATCAACCTCGACATCGCGAACGCGCTGGCCTGGGTTCTGATTGCCGTGTCGCTTCTGATCGCGGTCGAATATGCCCTGGTTCAGCCGGTCAAGGGCGAGGTCGACCGCTGGCGCCGCGCGGCCCAACCCTGGGGCGTGAAGCGATGACGGTTCTCGATATCTCCTCCCTTGAACATGCCTATCTCGGGCGCTCGGTCCTCAAGGACATCGACCTCGCCGTGAATACGGGAGAAATCGTCGCCCTGGTCGGGCCATCTGGCTGCGGGAAGTCGACACTCGCCCATATCGCCGCCGGGCTTCTGGAACCGAAATCGGGTCGCGTCGAGCGTCGATACCAAAGACACGCAATGATCTTCCAGGACCCCGCGCTCCTGCCCTGGGCAACGGCCGCGCGAAATATCGGTTTCAGCTTGCGCCTCGCGCGGGTGCCACGGCGCGACAGGACCGAACGGTTGAGGGAAGCAGCCCGAAAGGTCGCACTCGAACCGACTGACCTGGAGAAATACCCTGTTGAACTGTCCGGCGGCATGCGCCAGCGGGTTGCCATTGCCCGGGCCTTGGCCGTTCGACCGGACTTCATCTATTTCGACGAGCCCTTCACGGCGCTCGATGTCGCCCTGCGCCGCAGAATGCAGGACCTGGTCATCGCGACCTGTGCCCATGCCGGGCATGCCGGGCTGTTCATCACCCACGACCTGCATGAAGCGGCACGGGTCTCGCACCGGATCGCCGTTCTCGATACCCATGGCGCAGGTATCCTGGGGTGTCGTCTATTGCCGGGCGCCCCCGGCGAGCGCGACGAAGCCGAGGAACGCGACTGGGTCGCGGCCGCGCTAACGCGCGATCCGCTGTTCCGTCACATCCACGATGTGGACGAAAGGCAAATCGCATGACGTGCGCCCCAGCGGCTCCGGTGCGACGCAGCGTGCCGGCATCCCTTTCCGCGACCTTGTCTGACGAGGGCTTTCGTCTGTTCTTTCCGCTCGCAGCCGTCTATGCCGCGATCTTTCCGTTGCTGTGGGTGCTGGCACTCGGCTTCGACCTGCCGCTTGCACATACGGTTCCCCCGATGATCTGGCACGCTCATGAGATGCTTGTCGGGGCGTTCGGTGCGGCGCTGATCGGCTTTCTCACCACCGCCGTACCGGAATGGACCGACACTCCTCCCCTTCGCGGCTGGCCGCTTTGGGGGCTTGCCGGTCTTTGGAGTGCGGGACGCGTTGTCGGTGCGCTTGGCTGGGACGGGCTGAGCGCGATAGGAGCGTTGGCCGATCTTGCATGGATGCTGGTCCTTTTCGGCTATCTCCTGCATCTCTCGATCCGGCGGCGGACCGACAGACTGCTCGCATTTCTGTTCTGGCTCGGCGTGCTTATTGCCTGCCTCGTGATGGCGCGAGGCGCGTTCCTGACAGCGGACATCGACCGCGCGGCGATGGCCGTTCATCTCATCGGGTATGCTTTCCTGGGACTGCTGGGCATTGCCCTTGCGAGAATTACGGTACCTGTCACCAACCTCGTGCTCGACCCTACAGAGACAAGTTCACCGTTTCGACCACATCCCGGGCGTCTGAACCTGGCCCCGGGGCTGGTTGCCGTCGCAATCGCGGGACAGTTCGCGGGCCTGTCTCCCTCGGTGACGGGATATCTCCTCATAGCGGCAGGGGCCGCCTTCATGGACCGTGTCGCAGAGGCCTTCATTGGACGGGAGGTGGCGCGTGCCGAGATTCTGATGCTGGCCGGCTCGTCCGCTCTGGCCGGCACTGGCCTGATGATGGCTGGCGCCTCCGCACTCGGGGCTCCCTGGGCGGAGGTTACGGGACTGCACGTTGCTCTGATGGGCGGGCTGGGCCTCGGCGTCTTTGCCGTCTTTTGCATCGCCGGCCAGCTACACACCGGCAGGCCCCTGGGTCTTTCGCTTCCGGTGCGTATGGGCGCACTGGCCCTGACTGCATCGGTCGCGCTTCGGATCTTTCCGGATCTCGGGGTCTCACTCCCCGGCCCCCTGCATTCGGCGGCTGCCCTGACCTGGAGTGGCGCATTTCTGATCTGGACTGCTGCATACTGGCCTGCGGTCACAGCCCCACCATCGCAGCAGTCCGGCCACCTCGAACCGAAGAGGTCGGGCCGGTGACCAGCCAGCGCTAGGACCCACGCCGTGGCCGGTCAAGGCAAGGGCGGGAACCACACGCATCTCAGCATTGCTGTCCTGGCTCTTCGCCCATCCAGGGGCGGGCCCGAGGAGGCCCCAGACGAAGAAGGTCAACGGCCCGTGCCGCGATCTGCTGCGCAGCCTCCTCCAACGTCGCCGGGCGGTGGTAGAAGGCCGGAACCGGGGGCATGACAATGGCTCCCATCTCCGTTGCCAGGGTCATGTTGCGCAGATGCGCGAGCGTGAGCGGCGCCTCCCGCGCGAGGAGCACCAGCGGGCGCCGCTCCTTGAGATGCACCGAGGCCGCGCGAACGAGAAGATTGTCGTCAAGCCCATGGGCAATGGCAGCCAGGCTTCGCATCGAGCATGGCGCCACGATCATGCCGGCCGAGGGAAACGACCCTGAAGCGATACGCGCGCCCACGTCCAAGGCAGGGTGCCTGGCCGATGCCAGCCGGCAAAGCTCCCCCAGGGCATCAGCGCCGCATTCAATATCCAGAGTGCGCTCGGCGGCATGGCTGGTCACGAGATCGAAAGCGATACCGCGCCGAGCCATGTCGCGCGCCGCCGCCAGCGCCAACATCGCGCCGGCCGCTCCCGACACCCCCAGAACGACCGGGGTCATGCCAATCCCTCCCGCCTGAGGATACGCTCGGCCGCAGCTTCCGCCTCTGCGCTCAGCATCATCACCGTCCCGAAGGGACGCTCGGTTTCCGATCCGATCTTGGTTGTCGCATCCAGGCCGATCTTGCCGGCGAGTCCGTCAAGAGGTGAGGCGAAGTCGAGATAGTCCATCGGCGTTCGCTCAAGCACCAGGCTGTCCCGAGCGGGATCGAAGCGGGTGGCGAGAGCCCAGGCTATATCGTCCCAGTTGCGCGGATCGATATCGTCATCCACCACCACGATCATCTTGGTGTAGCTGAATTGCGTGAGCATGCCCCACAGGGCAAGCATCACCCGCCGGGCCTGACCGGGATAACGCTTGTCAATGCTCACCACTGCCATGCGATAGGAACAGGCGGCCGGGGGGAGCCACAGGTCGCGAACCTCAGGAATCTGCTGACGGATCACAGGCAGTGCCAGGTCGTTGAAGACCTCCCCGATGACGGAGGGTTCATCCGGCGGACGGCCCGTCCAGGTAGAGAGATAAAGCGGGTCGCGCCGATGGGTGATGGCGGTGACGGTCAGCACCGGGAAGGGCTCGACCGCGTTGTAGTAGCCCGTGTGATCGCCGAACGGGCCCTCCGGCGCGACGTCGTCCGGCTGAATCCACCCCTCGACAATGATCTCGGCATCGGCGGGAACCAGCATTGGAACAGTCCGGGCCGGAACAAGACGGGTTCGCCCACCCCGCAGCACGCCGGAAAAGGCGAGCTCCGAGACTGTCTCGGGCAAAGGCAATGCTGCGCCAAGCAACAGCGCAGGATCTGCGCCAAGCACAACGGCAACCGGCATCGGCTCCCCCGCGCGCCGGTAGCCGCGATGATGGTCCGCTCCGCCCCGGTGGGCCAGCCAACGCATGACAAGCCGGTCGCTGGCCAGCACCTGAGCACGGTAGATGCCCGCGTTGTAGCTAGCCGTGTTCTCGGCCGCAGATCCGTGCGGGCGCGTCAGCACCACCGGCCAGGTCATCAAGGGGCCTGCATCTCCCGGCCAGCATGTCTGCACCGGCAGGCGGGTGAGGTCGGGAGGCGTCATGCTCTCGTCCTGCGCCGGCGCGCGGGAAACGAGCCGCGGACGGCTTTTCAAGGCCGCTGACAGATGCGGCCATCGTGACATGGCATCCCGAAGGCCGTTCGGAGGCACGGGATTGCGCAGAGCCGCAAGAAACGCCCCGAAGTCGGCAACCCCGTCAGGGGCAAGACCGAGACCGGCAGCAACCCGTCGCCGGGTGCCGAACAGATTTGTCACGACCGGCACCGAATGCACTGCCCCATCAGCCGAGACAGGCACATCGAATTGCAGCACGGGACCCTCAGCCAGCAGCACACGGCGATGCACGGCTGTCATTTCCTCGACGAGGCGCACAGGCGTTGCGACATGATGCAGCTCCCCTTCCCCGTCGCACCACGCGAGGAAGGAACGCAAATCGGGGAAGGCAGGAAGCTGGCGCATGGGATTTCCGGTCAAGAGGCTTGACCGGAATAGCAGGCGTCATCGCCCACAAGGTTGATGCGCATCAACAAAGGTCGCAACTCACGCTCCTATGGTGTCGCGGCACAACGACACCGGAGCCCAGCATGACCTTCCCGTCCGCCGACACGAGGCCGGCACGTCACATCCCGGAAGTACCGCCCTTTCTGGCACTTGGCTTGCGCCTTGCTCCCCCTGGCCCCGCAGGACGCGTCCTTAGCGAGGTCGCTCGCCGCATCCTGGCCGACCACCCCAGGCTGATCGACCGGTTGGGGGCCTATCGGACCTGCCGCTTTTCCCTCACCGCCACCGACGTTCCGATCAACTTCCTCATCGACCTTGGAGCCGATCCCGTTCGCGTCAGACTGCAAGCAACGCCGCCCGATGCAGACGCACGTATTTCCGGCAAGCTGGCCGCCCTGATCGGCCTTGTCCACGGCGCCTGGGACGGCGACGCCCTGTTCTTCTCCCGTGACCTGGTCGTAGAGGGCGATACCTCTGCCGCCCTGGCCTTGCGCAACGCAATCGATGACGCCGAGCTGGATCTGGGACAGGAAATTTCCAGCCTGAGCGGACCGCTGTCCGGCCTCGTCTCCCGCCTGATCTCCTTCACGGAGGGTTTGACCGGCGTACCTCTGACGCGAACGGAGGCGATACAATGATGGAACTCGTCTGTCCTGCCGGCACACCGGCGTCGCTGCGCGCGGCGGTCGATGCCGGCGCGCACACGGTGTATTGCGGCTTTGCCGACGACACCAACGCGCGCAACTTTCCCGGCCTCAACTTCTCACGGTCCGAACTGGCTGACGGCGTCGCCTATGCCCATCGACGCGGCTCCAAGGTGCTGGTGGCGATCAACACCTTCCCGCGCGCCGGCGACGAAGACATCTGGCACCGGGCGGTAGCGGACGCGGAGACGGCTGGTGCCGACGCTGTGATCCTCGCCGACCTCGGGCTTATCGCCCATGCGGCGGAGCATCATCCGGACCTGCGCCGCCACGTCTCGGTACAGGCTGCCGTCGCGAATGCCGACATGGTCAACTTTTATGCCGAGACGTTCGGCGTGAAGCGCGTCGTTTTTCCGCGCGTGCTCAGCGTCGAGGAGATCGCCGCCATCAACCGGGAGATCGACATCGAAAGCGAGGTGTTCATATTCGGAGGTCTTTGCGTCATGACCGAGGGCCGCTGTTCGATGTCGTCCTACATCACCGGGCTCTCCCCAAACATGAACGGGGTGTGCTCACCGGCAAGCCACGTCACCTACACCGAGGAAGACAACACGTTGGCGGCGCGCCTTGGCGGCTATACGATTCATCGATCCGCCAAACACGAGGCGGCGCCCTACCCCACCCTGTGCAAGGGGTGCTTCAAGGTCGGGCCGCGCACAGGCTACGTGTTTGAGGATCCGGCCAGCCTCGATGCCTCGGAACTGCTGCCGGCGCTGGCGCGGGCCGGTGTTTCAGCTCTCAAGATCGAGGGCCGCCAGCGTTCACGCTCCTATGTCACCCAGGTGGTCCGCAATTTCCGAAATGCGGTGGAGGCACTGGCCGACGGACGGCCAATGCCGGTCGGCATGCTGGCGGGACTGACCGAAGGTCAGACCACCACCTCGGGCGCCTACAAGAAGATCTGGAGATAACCGCCATGGACCTGACCGTCGGCCCTGTCCAGGGGTTCTGGGACGCCGATCTCTGGGACAGTTTCTACGCCCGTCTCGCGGATGAACCCGACGTCAAGCGGGTCGTCATCGGCGAACTGGTCTGCTCGAAGCGACTGCCCTTCTACCAGGATCGCCTGCCGGAAGCGATCGAACGCCTGCTTGCCGCGGGCAAGGAGGTGGCTGTCACAAGCCTAGCCCTCGTGACCTTGAAACGCGAGCGCAAGATGACCGCGGATCTCGCCGACCTGGGGCTGGAAATAGAGGTCAACGATCTCACCGCACTGGCTCATCTCCCGGCGGGAGCAACCTTCTCCGTCGGACCGCTTGTCAATGTCTACAATGAGGGCACGCTGGGCTTCCTGGCTAGGCGTGGCGCCGTCCGTTTCTGCCTTCCGCCGGAACTCCCCTCACATTCCGTCGCCCGCCTGAGCGAGGCGGCCGGAGCGATCCCGGTCGATGTGTGGGGATGGGGACGGCTGCCACTGGCGATATCGGGTCGCTGCTATCACGCCCGATTCCATGACCGGACCAAGGACCAGTGCCAGTTCGTTTGCGCCGAGGACCCGGACGGACTGGCCGTGGACACGCTTGATGACCAGAATTTTCTGGCCATCAACGGCGTCCAGACCCTGTCATCCCAATGCGCGAACATGGCTCATTCCATAGACCAGCTTGTCGGGCTTGGTGTCTCGGGCTTGAGGCTTTCGCCGCAAACGACCGGCTTCTTTGACGTTATCGGCCTGTTTCGCGATCTGCTCTCCGGCCGGATCGATGCCGAGGACCTCAGCAGGAAAGCCCTGCCACTCGCTCCAGGCGGAGCGTTTTGCGACGGTTTCCTGGACGGGCCGACCGGTGTTTCATGGAGACACCCGGCCCCGGACTGAAACCTCCCGAACGTGCTGCCAACGCCCCCAGAAGCCGGACCGGAGGGGCTTATCCTCTCCGGTCGCCTGCCTGTTTCCCCTTGCCGCCCAAAGCGCCGAGACACAGGACAACCGCAAGACATGTCCAGGCGAGACTCCAGGCGGCGGCCGCCGCGATCAGGCTTGGCCCCCGGTCGAAAGCGGAAAGCCCCATGCCCGCCGCGGCAGCAATCCTCAAGAGCGCCGACAGATGCAGCAGAACCAGCGCCAGCAGGAACAGGCGATGCTGATGCACATGAGGCAGGCCCCGAGCGAGCGACCGAGACATGGCCAGCCGCCCCATCACGGCCATGGTCATGCCGCCGATGGCTCCAACCGTAGCAGCATGAAGGCCGGCATCAGGGACAATCGACGCGCCTGGCATCAAGGACCAGCCGGCCAACAGCAACGAGACTCCGAGCCAACCGTATGCCAGATGCAGGGCCAGCACTTCGGGAGAACGCAGCAACCACCCGCGCCAGCGCACCAGCCGCCACAGGTGCAGGAACCCGACGGCCAGCACCGCGGTGGCCGCCGCAAGACCCTGCCCGCCGACTGCCAACACCAGTGCGGCTCCGGGCAAGCCGACGATCGCCAGACGGTCCAGGGAACCGTCGACCGGAGCAACCCTGTCCTTCAGTCCCGGCTGCAGCGCGCTGCGGGTCAGGCTGGGCACAAGTCGACCGCCTACCAGCGCGATAAGAAAAAGAGCGAAACCGATCCCCACCCATGGTGGAGAGACGGCCAGCGGCGCAAGCAAGGCACCCTCAAGTCGCGCATTCAGAGCGTATGCGGCTCCGCATAGGCCAAACCCCGCAAATACGAAGATCGCAAGCCAGGTCTGGCGGGGAGCCCGCCTGCGTGCCTCGCGCAACAGCAGGCTCGTGCATGTCAGGGGGAAGCAGAGATCCAGGCTGAACAGGCAGACCGAAATGGCCACATTGTCCGAAGCCGCAAGATCAAATGGCAGGCGGCAGATAGCCCAGAGACCGAAAAGGCCCGCAAGACGCCAGCCGGAGGCGGGCAGGCGCCCGGACCAGTTTGGCGTGGCCGACAAAAGGTAGCCCCCGATCACCGCTTGCAGAAAACCGAACAGCATTTCGCGCACGTGCCAGTCGCGCGCCGGCATGCCCATGATCTCCTCCATGCCGCCGAGATGAGCAGCAAGCCAGAGCGGAACGGACAAGGCCGCCAGCAGGGATGCCCCAAGAAAGAAGGGCCGATGGGAGACCGCAAACAACCACGAGACACCCGTCGGCTCACGACGCCCCGCCGACGTCCTGCACGTCCCGGCATCGCGTGTCGAACGATCGGCTGGTTTCATGACCAGATCTCCCACGCCGGGTCCGATATCATGCACACCCGGTTCGGGGGACAAGCCACACCCGGCTTTTCCCATCGGCTTCCGAGGCGGATCGCGGCTTCGCCTGTAGCCCACGAGAGACGCGAGTGGTCGCGGAGACGTTGTTTTATGCGGAAAACCGGCGCTCGATATCCCGTCCAGGCATCGGGCACACTATGCCGGGACGCAGGCGAGCGGACGTTGTGCCGCCGCAATGTTCAGTACGCCGACACGCGTTAGATTCAGACGCACCAACGGACGGTTGGCCGGCACCGGCATGCTTTCGCATGGGGGCTGTGCCAATCACCGCCGAACGCTCCGGGAAACGAAACACGGAAGGGACACACGAGCCATGACCACGCAGGAGATGACGATCGATGTGTCGGATCTTGCCGAGGGTTTCGGGCTGCACCCGGACGAGGTGCTCGCCCTGATACGCTCGGGCAAAATCGCCGGACGCCTCTATGCAGGACAGGACGAGGACGCGGAAACCTATGCCTGCGTCTTTTTCCACGCCAATCAGCGGCTGACACTCGTGGTTGACGAAACCGGCGCCCTGCTACGGCGCTCGAAAGTGAACTTCGGCGACCCCCCCTTGCCGCAAGGCATGCACAGGGGGCCAGGTGCGGAGCAGAAACAGGTCCAGAGACGGAGCAGCTAAAAAGAAACGCCCGCGCGCACCTTGGGAGGGGCGTGAATCATTCCCACTCGATGGTTCCCGGAGGCTTGGAGGTGATGTCGTAGGTTACGCGGTTGATGCCTTCGACCTCGTTGATGATCCGGGTCGCGGTCTCGCCGAGGAAGTCGTGGGTGAAGGGATAGTAGTCCGCCGTCATGCCATCGACAGAGGTCACCGCGCGCAGGGCACAGGCATAGTCGTAGGTGCGTCCATCGCCCATCACACCGACGGTGCGCACCGGCAGGATCGCCACGAATGCCTGCCAGATCTCGTCGTAGAGACCGTGCTTGCGGATCTGGTCGATGTAGACCGCATCCGCCTTGCGCAGGATCTCCAGCTTGTCGCGGGTGATCTCGCCCGGACAGCGGATCGCGAGCCCCGGCCCGGGGAACGGATGCCGGCCGATGAACTTGTCCGGCAGGCCGAGTTCGCGGCCAAGCGCGCGCACCTCGTCCTTGAACAGCTCACGCAGCGGCTCCACGAGCTTCAGCCCCATCTTCTCGGGAAGGCCGCCGACGTTGTGGTGGCTCTTGATCGTGACCGACGGACCGCCGGAAAAACTCACGCTTTCGATCACATCCGGATACAGCGTGCCCTGGGCCAGGAACTCGGCCCCCTCGATGGCATTCGCATGTTTCTGGAACACGTCGATGAAGAGCTTGCCGATAGTCTTTCGCTTGACCTCGGGATCGCTCACGCCCTCCAGCTCGCCCAGGAAAAGGTCCTGCTCGTCCGCGTGGATGAGGGGAATGTTGTAATGATCGCGGAACATGCCCACGACCTCATCCGCCTCTCCGAGGCGCAGCAGGCCGTGGTCGACGAAGACACAAGTGAGCTGGTCGCCGATGGCCTCGTGGATCAGGACCGCCGCCACCGAGCTGTCGACACCGCCCGAAAGACCGCAGATGACCTTGCGATCCCCGACCTGCTCGCGGATCCGGGCCACCGCCTCGGCGCGATAGGCCCCCATCGTCCAGTCGCCCCTGAAACCGGCCAGGCGCACGAAATTGGCATATAGCGCCTTGCCGTTCGGCGTGTGGTGAACTTCCGGGTGGAACTGTACCGCGAAGAAGTTGCGTTCCGGGTCCGCCGTGATCGCAAAGGGCGCATTGGGCGAGGTGCCATAGACCTTGAAGCCCGGCGCGATACGGCTCACGTGGTCGCCATGGCTCATCCAGACCTGTTCTCGCCCGCCCGAGAACCAGCCATCGAGAAGCGGCAGGCGCTCGTCGGCCGGCGTCACGAAAGCGCGTCCGAACTCGGCCGTTCCCCCACCGCCGGAAATCTTGCCGCCGTCCACCTTGCCGCCAAGATCCTGCATCATGACCTGCTGGCCGTAGCAGATGCCGAGGATCGGCACACCGAGTTCATAGACGGACGCGGGCGGGCGCGGAGAGCCCTCGCGCGTCACGCTGTCGGGCCCGCCGGAGAAGATCACCGCCCGTGGCCGGAACTCGGCCAGGAATGCGTCGGTGACGTTCTGGAACGGGTGGATCTCGCAGTAGACATTCAGCTCGCGCAGGCGGCGGGCGATGAGCTGCGTCACCTGGGAGCCGAAGTCGATGATGAGGAGGCGGTCGTGCTGTGTCATGGCTCGCTTCTAGAGCATTTTTCGCGGAAACGGAAACCTCTCTCGACGCCTTTTCGCCACAAAAGAATCGTCCTCCGCAGCCGGGTTTTGCACCGAAAACGGAAGCGCCGCCGAACGGTCGCCGCAATGACGGCAAAGCTTGCGGATAGTCATGGGCAAGCCCGTCTCGGGCTTTGACCCGCGCCGGGCACGCCCCTAGGGTCGTGAAAGGTTCGCCCGAGAGACGAGTCGGACCCGGCGCGCAGGTCGCACCGTTTTCTAAAAGGACGCAAGACGAGGCATGGCCCCTCCCCCCGACAGCGCGAACGCCGAAGCCCTCGCCGAAGCCATGGCGCTGGAATCAGCCGGCGATGCCGACGCGGCGCTCCGCATCTATCTGGCACTGGCCGCCCGCGATCCCCAGGACGTCGATGCCGCCTATCGTGCGGGAACCGCGCTCATGCGCCGGGGCGAGCTGGACGATGCCGTCACGATGCTGCGCCGGGTTGTCTTCAACCAGCCGGACCATGGGCCCGCACGCGCCAATCTCGGCAGCGCGCTGCTGCTTCTGGGACGCGACGAACCGGCCCGCGAAGCCTTCGTCGCGGTGCTCGAGCGCTCGCCCGACAACCGCAACGCCCTCTACGGACTGGCGACGATCCTGATCCGGCTCGGCCGGCACAGCGAGGCGCAGCGGTTCTCCTCGCGCCTTCTCGCCGCCCTGCCCGACAGCGCGGCCGCCCTCACTCTGGATGCGGATGCACGCGGCGCCTCCGGCGGCGCCTCGGCGCTCGCCCAGTACCGGCAGGCTCTGCGGCTCGACCCGGACTACGTGCCGGCCCTGCGCGGCCTCGCCAACCTGCTCTTTCATCAAAGCCGCTACGCCGATGCGCAGGCGCATGTGCGCCATGCACTGGCCCATGTGCCCGACGACCCGGAGTTCCTCGCCCTTCTCGGCGCGATCCTGCTTGCCTCCGACGACTGGCAAGGCGCGCTGGATGCCTTCGCCCAGGCACGCCGGAATGATCCCGACACGGCCGATCACGCGGTCAACATGAGCCTTGCCTGCCGGCGGGGCGGCGATGTGTCCGGGGCGGTCCGCCACGCCCGCGACGCCTGGCAGATCGATGGCGAGAGCCGCGCGGCCGCGAACGCGCTGGGAGCAGCCCTCGCGGCGGCCGGGGCCGGCATCCAGGCTCGCCAGGTTCTCATGGCAGGTGGCAGGACGGACCGCGTCCCCGTGGGATTGTGGGGCGAGCTCGACGCCCTGCTCGACCATCTGGAGCGGGAAGAAGACAAACGCCGTCAGGCCCAGGCGGAAACAACCGCGGCCGCGCTGGCCGCTTCCAACGACCTCCCGCACGACACGGCGACGGACACGGCGTATGACGACGGGACCGCATCCTTCGAGGTGGCACCGGCCGGGCCGCGTCCCTCCGACACGGGACCCGAGGATGAAAGCGCGCGCCGCAAGGAGCGGCGCGGTGACCACGCGGACGACGACGAGCCGGAAACCCTGCCGCTTTTTCCCGACTTCTGAGCCTCAAAACACGAAGCCCCGCCCGCGCGACGCGGACGGGTCCGATCCGAGGTGATTTCAGGTGGCGTGCCTACATGGCGTCGAAGTCGAGCACGACCTTCTCGCTGACGGGACGTGACTGGCAGGTCAGAACGAAACCGGCCTCCACTTCCCAGGGCTCCAGCGAATAGTTCACCGCCATGTCGACCTCACCGTCCTCGACCTTGGCGCGGCAGGTGCAACACATGCCGCCCTTGCAGGAATAAGGCGCCTCGATGCCGGCGCGCAGGGCCGCGTCGATGATGGTTTCGCCACGACCGACCGGCACGCTGGTGCGCATTCCGTCGATGATGAGCTCCGCCACGGCCGCATGGTCCGTTGCGGCCGCGTCGCGCGCGGGCTTGGGCTGGTGCGGCGCGGAGCCGTCGGCGGGTGTGAAGAACTCGCGGTGAACCTTGCCTTCTCCAACGCCGATGGCCCGAAGCGCGCCGGTCGCCGTCTCGATCATTTCACCCGGACCGCACAGGAAGATCGCGTCGGCCTCGGCCGCCGGAACCACATGGGTCAGCAAAACCTGGAGTTTCTCCGCATCGAGCCGTCCCGACAGCATGTCGACGTCCTGCGCCTCGCGCGAAAGCACGTGGAACACGCCGAAGCGCGCGGGGAAGAGATCCTTCAGGTTCTCGATCTCCTCCTTGAAGATGATGCTCTGCGAGGTGCGGTTGCCGTAGAAAAGGTAGAACTCGCTCTCCGTCTCACGCGTGAGAACGGTACGGATCATCGCGAGCACCGGTGTAATGCCCGACCCGGCCGCGACCGCGACCAGTGTGCGCGGCCCGCCGTCGTGAGCCGGCAGGACAAACCGACCCGACGGCGTCATCACGTCGATCTCGTCGCCCGGCGTCACGTTCTCGTTGGCGAAGGAGGAGAAGGCGCCGCCATCGATCTTCTTCACCGCGACCCGCAGTTCGCCATCATCCTCGCCCGCGCAGATCGAGTAGGAGCGGCGCACGTCCTGCCCGTCGATCATGGTGCGCAGCGTGAGATACTGCCCGGCGGCGAAACGATAGGCATCGCGCAGGTCCTCCGGCACCTCGAAGGAAATGGAAACGGCCTCGGCCGTCTCCCGCTTCACGTCCTTGACCTTGAGCGCATGAAAACGCGGCGACATGGGGGATCCTCCCTCGATCGGCGGGCGCACGAGCCACGCCGGAATGTGCTTTCGGGGTGCCGTCAGTGGCACTTGAAGTAGTCGAACGGCTCGGCGCAGGACCGGCAGCGCCACAGCGCCTTGCAGGCGGTCGAGCCGAACTCGGAAACCTTCTCGGTGTCGAACGACCCGCAGCGCGGACACGCAACCTCATCGTCACCGAAGAGCGCCCGGCGTGATGCCTTTCCTGCTGGCGGCGCGATGCCGTAGGCACGAAGCTTCTCGCGGGCCTCGTCGCTCAGCCAGTCGGTCGTCCAGGCCGGAGACAGCACCGTGTTGATCGTCACCGTGCGAAATCCGGCGTTTCTCAGCGCGGCCTCGATGTCGAAGGTGAAGACGGCCATGGCGGGGCACCCCGTGTAGGTCGGCGTGATGTCCACCTCGACCGCCGTGTCACCCGTGACACGCACGTCACGCAGGACACCGAGATCCGCGATGGTGAGCACCGGGACTTCCGGATCGGGCACCTCGGCCGCCGCATCCCAGGCGCGTTTGCGCCGGGCCGCGTCGTCAAGGCTGAGCAGGTCGGTGCTCTGCTCGAAAGGAGGTGTGGCGGAGGCCATGGCTCACCACCTCATTCCCGGGTAGGTGCGCTGCATGTACTGCATCTCGGTAAGCAGGTGCCCGAAGCTCTCTGAATGCCTGCCCGAGCGTCCGCCCGTCTGCATCCAGCCCTCCGGCGGCATCCGCAGCAGCGCCTCGTCGAGCAAGTCACGCACGCTGGCGTGCCACTCTCCACGAAGGCTCTCGGGATCGACCGCGATACCGTCGGCGACAAGGCGTGACACCACCTCGTCCGCCTCGAACAGTTCGCCCGTGTAGGACCACAGCGTATCGACCGCCGCCTGCATCCGCATCCGGCTCTCGTCCGTCCCGTCGCCCAGACGAATGGTCCACTCCCCCGAATGACGCAGGTGATAGGCCGCTTCCTTCTCGGCCTTGGCCGCGATGGCGGCAAGCGTCTCGTCCCTCGACCCGGTCAGCTTGCGCCAGAAGGGCAGCATGAAGGCGGAGAAGAACAGTTGCCGGGCAATGGTATGGGCGAAGTCCGTGTTCGGCTGCTCCACCAGCAGACAGTTGCCGAACTCACGCTCCTTGCGCAGGAAGCAGAGCTGGTCCTCGTCCCGCCCCGCGCCCTCGACGGCGCCGGCATGGGTGTAGAGCGCGCGGGCCTGGCCGATATGGTCGAGACCGACGTTGGCGAGACCGATGTCCTCCTCGAGCGTGGGAGCGTGGCCGCACCATTCGCCGAGGCGCTGACCGAGGATCGCCGCATCATCGGCAAGCCTCAGCGTGTAGGTGAAGAGATCGCTGGTCATGTTGCTGTCTCCTCCCCGGCTCACATGTTTCCGACTTCTTCGGGGATCTCGTAGAAGGTCGGGTGACGGTAGATCTTCGAAGCGGTCGGCTCGAAGAATTCATCCTTCTGCGCCGGATCGGAGGCGATGATTTCCGACGAGGGAACAACCCAGATCGAAAGGCCCTCGCCGCGCCGCGTGTACACATCACGGGCCGCCTGCAGGGCCATCTCGGCATCGGCCGCGTGGACCGATCCGCAATGGCGGTGCGCCATGCCCGTGCGCGAGCGGATGAAGACTTCCCAAAGCGGCGTGGTTTTCTCGGTCATCTTGCGTTTCTCCCTCAAGCCCTGCGCAAGGCCCTGTCCATGGCCAGCGGGGCTCTTCATCTCGTTCTTGGTCCACATGTGCGAACCGCGCCGTGCCCGGACGCGACGCACGGGTGTTATTCGGCGGCCTCGCGCGCGGCTTCGCGGCGCATCCGGCGCTTCTCTGCATGGGCAAGTGCCGCCTCACGCACCCAGGCGCCATCGTCATGCGCCTTGCGCCGCGCCTCGAGGCGCTCGCGGTTGCAGGGGCCATTGCCGGCAATGACGCGGGTGAACTCGTCCCAGTCGATCTCGCCGAACTCCCAGTGACCGGTCTTTTCGTTGAAGCGGAGATCGTCGTCGGGAAGGGTCAGGCCCAGGTAGTGTGCCTGGGGAACGGTCGCGTCGACGAACTTCTGGCGCAGCTCGTCGTTGGTGAACCGCTTGATTTTCCACGCCATGGACTGCGCGGAGTGCTTCGAATCCGTGTCGGAGGGGCCGAACATCATCAGCGACGGCCACCACCAGCGGTTCAGCGCGTCCTGCACCATCTCCTTCTGCTCCTGTGAGGAGCGGCACATCTCCAGCAGCAGTTCGTAGCCCTGGCGCTGATGGAAGCTCTCTTCCTTGCAGACGCGGATCATCGCGCGGGAATAGGGACCGAAGGAACAGCGGCAAAGCGGGATCTGGTTCATGATCGCCGCCCCGTCGACCAGCCAGCCGATTGCTCCGATGTCGGCCCACGTCAGGGTCGGATAATTGAAGATCGACGAGTACTTGGCCTTGCCCGACAGAAGCTGGTCGGTCAGTTCCTCGCGCGAAACGCCCAGCGTCTCGGCGGCGGAGTAGAGATAGAGGCCGTGACCGCCCTCGTCCTGAACCTTGGCCAGCAGCGCCGCCTTGCGCTTCAGCGTCGGCGCGCGGGTGATCCAGTTGCCTTCCGGCAGCATGCCGACGATCTCGGAATGGGCATGCTGGGAGATCTGGCGCACAAGCGTCTTGCGGTACGACTCGGGCATCCAGTCGTTGGGCTCGATCTTCTCCTCGGCGTCGATGCGGGCCTGGAATGCGGCCAGACGCTCGGCGTCCTCGACCTGGGGCGTCGCCGTGTCACTTGCGTTGAGAGCCTGGGTGTACATGTCGCTGGGCCTCCTCGTTCCGACCTTGCCATCCGCAATCGTCATGGAGGGGGATGACGGGGACATGCGGGACAGGATTGACGCCCTCGCCTCACGCAGGCGCGACGCCGCGTCGCCCTGCCTTCCCCGCACGTTCGCCTCCTCCGCAAACGCCGGACGCACTCAATATACGTGACAGATATTATATGTTTCAAGATTTTTTCGTCACATAAAAGAGCAGGATACAACCTCTCGGCCAAACATCTGTTTTCAGTACCTAATTCGAGAAGCGAAACCCGTCTTCCGGATCGGGAGGCGGCAATTCTCCGTCCCTGCAGCGGGCGGAACGGGCAATCCAGCCGGCGCAAGGCGGTGCAAGCAGAGCGTAGAGGCGCGCCGTCAGCGCACGTGCGGCCTCTCCCGGCCAGTCATCGGGAAGCCATTCGTCCGGGAGCACCGGATCGCGCAGGATGAGGCGGCGGTAGGCGTGGATCAGCAATGTGCGCGCCACCATCGCCTCGTGGTCGGCGAGCGAGACGCCGCCCTCAAGGGCCTCGGCCAGCGGCGTGAAGTCGGAGACGAAGGCCCGGTAACGCGCGGCCAGTGGCTCCAGATCGAACGCGCGCGCGACGAGTTCCTCCGGCCGCCCCTGCGCAAGCTCCGCGTCGAGACGCAGCAAACCGCCCTCGCTCCGGAACAGTGGCACGCTTTCCGAGGTGCCGACCAGAACCGAAGCGCCGAGTGAGCCGTAGCCGGATTTCAGAGCCTGATCGCGCACTCCGTTGCGTCCCTCCCCCTCCGGCAGCACGAACAGGTGCAGACGGGGAGAAACGCCAGGCCGGTTGCGCCGGTAGACGCGAGCAAGTGCGGGACCGAAGGCGGCGCGCCCGTCGGCGGAAAGCGCATAGTAGCTGAGCCGTCCGACCTTGATGCGATCGAGCCAGCCGTCGCGCGCCAGGCGTGACAGGGCAGCGCGTACGGCAGCCGCGTCGATGCGCATGGCACCCAGCAGTTCCTGGAGTGTCCCGGCCCAGATCTCGCCGCCACGCGGAGCGACCGTATCGCCGAAGATGGTAACGATCAGGGACCAGACCCTGAGCGGCGTATGGGCGTGAAGCCTGTCCACGAGCCCGGCGACGAGAACACGCGCATCGCCGTCGTCCACGACCGCAGGCTCCACCTCAGCCGGCGGCGTGGTGGGCATGCCAGTGCCAGGCGATATCGATGCGGCGGGTAAGCCAGGCCTTGTCGTGCGAGGCGACATAGTCGAGGAAGCGCGCCAAGGCCGCCGCACGACCGGGACGTCCGGCCAGGCGGCAGTGAAGGCCGACCGACATCATCTTCGGAGACCCAGCCTCGCCCTCCGCATAGAGCATGTCGAAGGTGTCCTTGAGGTAGGTGAAGAACTGATCTCCGGAGTTGAACCCCTGCGCCGTGGCGAAGCGCATGTCGTTGGCATCCAGAGTGTAGGGGATCACCAGATGCGGCCCGGAAGGCCCCTCGACCCAATAGGGCAGATCGTCCGCATAGCTGTCGGAATCATAGAGGAACCCGCCGTCCTCCATCACCAGAGAGCGGGTGTTCACGGAATCACGCCCCGTGTACCAGCCGAGCGGCCTTGCCCCCGTCACCTCCTCGTGAATGCGGATCGCCTCCTGCAGGTGGTGGCGCTCGGCATCCTTCGAGAAATCCTTGTAGTCGATCCAGCGCAGGCCGTGGGAGGCGATCTCCCATCCGGCCTCGTTCATGGCCGCGACCGCTTCCGGATTGCGCTGCAATGCCATGGCGACGCCATAGACCGTGACCGGAATCCCGCGCGCGGTGAACAGGCGCCACAGGCGCCAGAAACCGGCACGCGCGCCATATTCGTAGATCGATTCCATGCTCATGTGCCGCTGGTGCGGCCAGGGCTGGGCGCCGACGACCTCCGAGAGGAACGCCTCGGAATGACTGTCGCCATGGAGGATGCAGTTCTCGCCGCCTTCCTCGTAGTTGATGACGAACTGAACGGCGACATTGGCCTCGTTCGGCCACTTCGGATCCGGCGCAAGGCGCCCGTAGCCGATCAGGTCTCTCGGATAAGTCTCGCTCATGGCGCTGTTCCCGGCTGAGTGCGTGGCGGCCGCACCGTGCGAAGCGGTGGCGCGCCGTTGCAGCGAGGAAAGCCAAATCGCAGCGCCGATGCAAGGGGCGGATGCACGCCCCTTGCCCAAAACACCTTCTATACCTTAGCGATCACCAGTTCCGGCGGACCGCGCTCGCGCAGGAACGGGCACCGGCACGAGCCCCAGACCCGACACCTCGTCGGTGTTCGAGCGAAGGCGCAGCCCCTTGCCCCGTCCGTTGTCTTCATCGGAAGGCAGCGCCATCACCGCCGCGCCCATGGCGGCGGAGCACAGGGTCACCATCAACCCGAAGAGAAGAACGAGAATCGGAAGCCAGGGTTCGGGCGAATTCAGGATCAGGCTGCGAAGCCCGCCCGTGTCGAGCCACAGCAACCCGGACAGAACCAGAACCGCGGCGAACGCGCCGATGAGCCAATTGATCGCCAGCAATCGGAAGAAGGGAGAGTGCAACAGGCCGCGAGCCTGCTTTGCCTCCGGCGCTTCCGGCCCCGAGGTGGCGGATACAGCCTGCGTGACGGTGCCCCTGTCGCTCATGACGCCTCCAGTTTCACGTTTGCGAATACATACTAGTGTGCATCGCACGCCCAAGTCCACGCGGTGAAATGGCGCAGCACCCGGCTCCGGCAATATGTCCGCGACGTGAAAGTCGCATCCAACCGATCTTGAAATTCGGACGTGTCACCCCATTTTTGCAACGCAGCATCTATATTGGCACGATATATATCGATGTGATACAAGACCTCGATTGACGATACGGAAGCGCGCCGGCCGGGTGCTATAGGAGGTGGACTTGAGCGTCAGGACATTGTGCCTTGCGATCCTCAACTTCGGGGATGCCACGGGCTATGAGATCCGCAAGCTTTCGACGGAAGGAAAGTTCCGCTACTTCATCGAGGCCAGCTTCGGTTCGATCTATCCGACGCTTGCCCGCCTCGAGGCGGAGGGCCTTGTCACGGTGCGCGAGGAAGCTCTGCCTGGCAAGCCGGCACGCAAGATCTACTCTCTGACGGAGAGCGGTCGCGCGGAGTTCGTGAAGCTTCTGGCGGCGCCGCCCGCGCCGGACACCTATCGCTCGCCTTTCCTTCTCGTCGCCATGTGCGCCGAACTCGTCGGGCCGGATGTGATCTCCGCAGCGATCGACCACCGTATCTCCCAGGTTCGCAGCGAAATCGAAACACTGGATGGCATATCGCAAGAAAGCGAATGCCAGCCTGCCGCCCAGTTCATTCTCGACTACGGCCGCCACTGCATGACTCAGGACATCCGCTTCCTTGAGGACAACAGGTCGCGGATCGAGAACATCGCCCGCTCGGCCGAATCCGCGCGTGAAGCCGCGGAATAAGGGACCCGGAGACAGACCGAATGAATATCCGTTTTTCCCATCTGCTCGCTGTCGGCATCAGCGTCGGCGTCGCCGCATGGATGTGGTCCGGAACCTATGTCGAGGGCGGCCGCGCCGATGCGGCGGACGCGACTCCTCCCCCGGCGAAACGCGCGGCTGAAGCGGCGGAAAAGCCCTTTCGTGTCGCGGTTCGCGATCTCGTGGCGGAACCGCGCGTTTCCGTTCTCGCCATCCGCGGGCGGACCGAGGCGGAGGCCACCGTGGACGTGCGCGCCGAAACCAACGGCCGCGTGACGGAGCGCCCGGTGCAGGAGGGGCAGCGGGTCGAGAAGGGCGACCTTCTCTGCCGCATAGAATCCGGTGCACGTGAGGCGAAGGTGCTGGAGGCGCGCGCCCTGCTCGCCCAGGCAGAACTCGACCATTCCGCAGCGACCCAGCTTCAGGGCAAGGGCTTCACGGCCCAGACCCGGGTCGCCGCGCTCAAGGCCTCCATGGATGCGGCACAGGCACGGCTGGAGGAAGCCGAGTTCGAGCTTTCCCGCACCAGCATCAAGGCGCCGATCGGCGGTGTCGTCATAAGCCCGCTGGTCGAGGTGGGCACCATGCTGTCACCGGGCCAGACCTGCGCCACGGTGATCGATGTGCAGCCGATGCTCATGATCGGCCAGGTCTCGGAACGCGAGGTGGCGAAGCTCTCCATCGGGGATGAAGCGACCATCACGCTCGTCAGCGGCGACACGGTGCAAGGCACCCTGCGCTACGTCGCTCCGGCCGCCGATTCCGCGACAAGGACCTTCCGCATCGAGATCGAGATCCCCAATCCGGACCGCTCCCTGCGCGAGGGGCTGACCGCGACCGCGCGCGTCCCGCTCACCGCCCAGCCGGCCCACCATGTCAGCTCCGGCATCCTGACGCTCAACGACAAGGGCGAGATCGGTGTGCGAACCGTGGACGAGGACGGCAAGGTGCGGTTCATGCCGGTCGCGCTTCTGGGAGGCGACGACACCGGCGTTTGGCTTGCCGGCCTTCCCGACAAGGTTCGCGTGATTGTCGCCGGACAGGACTACGTTGTTGAAGGCCAGACGGTCGAGGCCGTTGTGGAACAGGCGGAGGCCGAGGGATGATCGACGCACTCGAAGCCGTCCTGCGCAGGCCGCGCACGGTCCTCACCCTCATGCTGGTCATGACGATCGCGGGCGTACTCGCCTATATCGCCGTGCCCAAGGAAGCCGATCCGGACATCGACATCCCGGTCTTCTACGTGTCCGTCACCCAGCAGGGCATCTCGCCGGAAGACGCCGAGCGTCTTCTCGCGCGCCCGATGGAAACGGCCCTGCGCGGCCTCGACGGCCTGAAGGAAATCACCTCCATCTCCGCCGAGGGGCACCTCGGCGTGGTGCTGGAGTTCGACATCAACTTCGACAAGGACCGCGCGCTTGCGGACGTGCGCGACAAGGTCGACCAGGCGAAGGCCAAACTGCCGGCCGAAGCCGACGAACCGACCATCACCGAAACGAATTTCGCGCTGCAGCCGACGATCTACGTCACGCTGTCGGGCGAAGTGCCCGAGCGCACGCTCTACCAGCATGCAAGGCGGCTGAAGGACCAGATCGAGGCGGTCTCGACCGTGCTCGAAGCGGAGCTTTCCGGCCACCGGGAAGAGCTGCTCGAGGTCGTCATCGACTCCATGAAGCTGGAATCCTACCAGGTCACCCAGCAGGAGCTTCTGACCTCGCTCTCACAGAACAACCGGCTCGTTGCGGCAGGATCCCTCGACACCGGTCACGGTCGCTTCAACGTCAAGGTGCCCGGCCTCGTCGAGACAGCGGAAGACGTCTATTCCCTGCCCATCAAGCAGAACGGTGAAGGCGTCGTGACGCTTGCCGACATTGCCGAGGTGCACCGGACCTTCAAGGATCCGTCGAGCTTCACCCGCGTCAACGGTCATCCGGCGATCTCGATCAATGTGGTCAAGCGCAAGGGCACCAACATCATCGAGAACAACGCGGCCGTTCGCGAGGTCGTGGAACAGGCGACGAAGGACTGGCCGGAGGCGATCCGCGTCGACTTCCTGCTCGACAAGTCGGAGAACATCTTCGAGATCCTGGGGTCGCTGCAATCCTCGATCCTCACCGCCATCTTCCTGGTGATGATCCTGGTGATCTGGGCACTGGGCCCGAAATCCGCCCTGCTCGTCGGCATCTCCATCCCGACGTCGTTCATGATCGGCTTCCTGATCCTCTCCGCGCTCGGCATGACCGTGAACACGATGGTCATGTTCGGCCTCGTGCTGACGGTCGGCATGCTTGTCGACGGCGCCATCGTCATGGTCGAATATGCCGACCGGAAGATCGCGGAAGGGATGCCGTCGCAAGAGGCCTACATTCGTGCGTCCAAGCTCATGTTCTGGCCGATCGTGTCCTCCACGGCGACGACGCTGGCCGCCTTCCTGCCCATGCTGCTGTGGCCGGGCGTGGCGGGCGAGTTCATGAGCTATCTGCCGATCATGGTGGTGATCGTGCTGTCGGCGTCGCTGCTGACGGCGCTCGTCTTCGTGCCGGTGACGGGTGCGGCGCTGTCGAGCCTGTTCAGCTTCGTCGGACGCAAGGCGGAGGTCATCCTTGGCCTGCTCGCCGGGTCGGGCGTTGCCGTCGCCATCGCATTCAGCCCGCTGGCCGGTGCGCTTCCCTCGCCCGGCGGCATGAACCTCGCCTATCCGCTTGCCGTCATCGCCGGTATCGTCATCGGCTATGCGGTCTTCCGCCTTGTCTTCCCGCTGGTCGCGCTCCTGCGTGACAGGGCCGCGCGTGTCGCCGAGGAAGACAGCGCGGAGGCACGAAAGATCTCCGCCGGCGAGACCTTCGACGTCAACAAGGTCCGGGGCGTCACTGGCCTGTACGTCCGGATGCTGGCGTTCTGCGCCGGCACGCCGATTGGCAACATCGTGACGCTGGTCGGCATGGTGGTGATCTCGGGCGGCATCCTCTCCTACTTCATGGCGAACGCGCAAGGCGTCGAGTTTTTCGTCAATGACGAACCGGACGCCGCCGTGGTGACCGTCTCGGCACGTGGCAACATGTCGGTCCGTGACGCATTGAACCTTGCCGGGAAAGTCGAGGCGGAGGTGCTTCAGGTGCCCGGCATCGAGAATGTCGTCATGTCCGTCTCGACGGGGTCGAGCTCCGGCGGCGCGATGATCGGTGCCAGCCAGGACACGCCGCCCGACGTGATCGGCACGCTGAACCTGGAGCTTGCCGACTATTGCTGCCGGCGCAAGTGGGACGACATCGCGGCCGAGATCCGCGCGCGCACCGCCGACATTCCGGCCATCCGCGTGGAAACCCGCAAGATTGAGGGCGGTCCGCCGACCGGCAAGGACGTACGCCTTCAGATCACCTCCACCGACTACAGCACGCTGGTCGAGACGGTGGAGAAGGTCCGAAACCACGTGGACGCCATGGACGGGCTTCGCGACCGGGAGGACAGCCGTCCGCTGCCGGGCATCGAGTGGCAGATCACCATCGACCGGGAACAGGCCGGCCGCTTCCAGGCCGGCATCGGCGCGGTCGGCTCCATGGTGCAACTCGTCACCAACGGTGTCCTGATCGGCAACTATCGCCCAGACGATTCCGAGGACGAGGTCGATATCAGGGTCCGCCTTCCGGAAGAGGAACGTACCCTCGACCGGTTCGACAGCCTGCGGCTGCAAACGCCGCTCGGCCAGGTGCCCCTGTCAAACTTCATCGACCGCAAGCCGCAGCAGAAGGTGACCGAAATCACCCGCCGCGACGGGCTCTACGCCATGGACGTGAAGGCGAACATCATCAAGGACCAGATGATCACCACGGAGGGCGGTGTGACCCGCCCGCTGACGGCGGATGACAAGGTGGGCGAACTGGAGGCCTGGCTGGGTTCGCAGACCTGGCCGGATGCGGTGTCGTTCCGCTTCCGTGGAGCGGATGAGGACCAGAAAGAGTCGAGAGACTTCCTGGTTAAGGCAATGCTCGGCTCGCTGTTTCTGATGTTCATCATCCTGGTGACCCAGTTCAACAGCTTCTACCAGGCGATCCTCACCCTCTCGACCGTGGTGATGTCGGTGTTCGGCGTGCTGCTCGGCATGGCACTGAGAGAACAGACCTTCTCCATCATCATGACAGGCACCGGCATCGTCGCGCTGGCCGGCATCGTGGTGAACAACGCCATCGTGCTCATCGACACGTTCAACCGGTTCCGGGAGGACGGCCTCGCCCCCGTCGAGGCGGCGCTCAAGACCTCGGCCCAACGTATCCGGCCGGTCATGCTGACGACGACCACGACCATCGCCGGCCTGATCCCCATGGCGACCCAGCTCAACCTCGACTTCGTCAACCGGGTGGTGACGCAGGGCTCGATCACCGCCGTGTGGTGGGTGCAGCTCTCGACCGCGATCATCTTCGGACTTGGCTTCGCCACGCTGCTGACGCTGATCGTGATCCCGACCATGCTGGCCCTGCCGAGCGTCTGGTCGAAGGTTCTTTTCGGCAAACGGACGGAAGGCGATTCAGGCGGAGACACGGGAATGCCCGCCCCGGCCCAGACCGTCGTCACCACGACGGTGACGCCATTCGGCCCGCGCCACGCGGTCGAGGCCAAGCCACGCCCCGACAAGCCGGACGGTCTGCCGCACGCCGCGGAGTGACCTGGAAAACGAAAAGGGCCGCCTTCGGGCGGCCCTTTTGCATGGCGGCAAGAGACGAGCCGAAAGGAAGAGGTCCCTAAAGCTGGTCGATGTCCGCGACACCGGGCCTTGCGGCCTCATCGACGCAGGCCCCCTCGATCGCGCTCAGGATCTGGTCCACGGTCGTGGCCACGCAATAGTCGACCTCGAACCCCGGACGCAGGAAGCCTTCCTCGCGCATGTGCGAGAAGAGTTCCACGAGCGGACGCCAGAAACCGCCGATATCCGCCAGGACAACCGGTTTGACATGCTGCCCGAGCTGTCCCCAGGTCAGGATTTCGACGACTTCCTCAAGCGTTCCGATGCCGCCGGGAAGCGCCACGAAAGCGTCCGCGCGCTCGAACATGGTCCGCTTGCGCTCGTGCATGTCGTCGGTGACGATCGTCTCGGTGAGCGTGGGCATCTTGCCCTCGCGCTCCTCGAGAAACCCGGGAATGATGCCCACGACCCGGCCGCCGGCCTCGAGAGCGGATTGCGCCACCGCTCCCATCAGGCCAAGCGAGCCACCGCCGTAGACGACCTCGACCCCTCCCTCGGCAAGGCGGCGCCCGAGTTCGCGTGCCGCCTCCATGTACTCCGGGGTGGCTCCGACACCCGTTCCGCAATAGACGCAGACGGAGGTCGGGCGGCTGTCGCGAGCGGGCGCGATCACATTGCTCATGTCATTCATGAAACCTGTGTCGCACCGGCGCCGAAAAGCGTCAAGCACACCGGAGCGTGAAACAGCTCCGGAAATGAGGCTTTCCGCCGCTTTCCGCTTGCGGGGTTTCTTGCCGGCTTGCGGAATCCCGTATAACCATGCGGAGGGTTCCGGGACACGACCGCATGGCGCGGCGCAAGGCCCGATCGCGGGGAGAAGGACTGCTGATGTCGCGCAAACTCGTCATCCAACTGCTTGTGCTTGCCATTGTCGTCGGCCTCGGCGCGCTCGGTATCGGGATCTGGCAGGAACGGCAGAACGCGCGGCAGGCAGCCTCGTCCCCCACGCAGGAAAGCGGCGATGCAGGCGCCCCCCGGGAGACCGCCCGGTCGGATGACAAACAGCCGGAAAGCACGCCGGACGCCAGCGCGCCCGCCGATCAGCCGGACACATCCGCCAGCGATACGGCCTCCTCCTCCGACGAATCGACCCAGCCGTCTTCCAGCGACACGAAAGACAGTGCCCAGGCATCTTCCGGCCCAAGCTTCGATCTGATGCGCGTGGAGCCCGACGGCTCGGCCGTCGTGGCGGGTCGTGCGGAAGCCGGCTCCATCGTCGCCCTGCTCTCCAATGGCAAGGTCGTCGGCAAGGGCATCGCCAATGCGAACGGCGAGTTCGCGATCGTACTCGACACGCCCCTCGAGGCGGGGGCCCACGCGGTGACGCTGGAAACCCAGGACAAGGACGGCAAGGCGCTTGGCGAATCCGAGCAGTCGCTTGCCGTCTCTGTGCCTGAGGACCCCGACACCGGCGAAGTGCTTGTCATGCTCAACGAGCCCGGCGCGCCCTCTCGTGTACTGCAGAAGCCCGACGCGCTCGAAGGTCAGGACGATGCCCCCGCCGGGGAGGCCGGGACCGGCGACACGCAGATGGCGGCTGCCGATACAGATGCGGCCCCATCGACGTCCCGCTCTCCCGAGACAGGCGAGACGGGCGCATCTTCTGGCGATACCGCTTCCAACATCCCCGCCGCCGACAACCGGCAGCAGGCCTCCGATCCGACGACAGACGGGTCCGACCGGACGAACGTCGAGGACAATGGCGCGGTGGCCTCAGCCTCAACGCCGCAGGACGAGGGCAAAACCACCTCCGGAGACACGGGAGCTCCTGTGGGGCAGGCCACAGCCGACGCTGGCGACCAGGCAGATGGCGAACCGTCCGGCGACGCGCGCGTGACGGTTGATGCCGTCGAGACCGAAAACGACAAGGTCTTCGTCGCGGGAGCCGGCGAGCCCGGCTCGGACGTGCGTGTCTATCTCGACAACAAGCTCGTCGGCGAGGCAAAGACCGATGAGAAGGGACGCTGGCTCCTGGAGGGTGAAAGCAAGGTTGAACCCGGGCAGGTCGACGTGCGCGCCGACCAGGTGCGCCCGAACGATGGCAGCGTCGAGGCCCGCGCGCAGGTGACTTTCGAGAAAGCGGCCCCGGAAGCGGTCGTCCTGCGGCCGCTCGACGCCTCCGGCTCGTCGGATGCCGGCAGCGGTGCACAGGGAAGCGGCGAAACACGACAGGTCCCGAGCGTTATCATTCGGACCGGCGACAATCTCTGGACCATTTCCCAGCGCCGATACGGCCAGGGCGTGCGCTACACGACCATCTATCAGGCCAACAAGGACCAGATCCGCAATCCCGACCTGATCTATCCCGGCCAGATCTTCATGCTGCCGGAGAGCGACCGGAACTGGTCGTCCGGGGACTGACCCTGCCCTCTTGTTGAACGGCCCGCACCTGGTGCCAATGCCAGAGGCCTCCCGCGATGCGTTCGCGGGAGGCCTCTGGCGGTTCAATGCCCGTCCACGGCTGGAGCACGAGGCCGCGGCTGGAAACACCAGCAAAAGTTGCCGTAACGGCATACTTTGACTTGGGAAAAATCCCTAGAACAAACTTGACTCATTAACTCATATTAATATTGTGCGTCCCGACCGGCGACCTCACGAACGTGATCGGTGCGCCCACGCCAGCACGCACTCAGCGGCCTCGCCGCTCCCGGCTGCCAGCACAAAAATCAACGACATCCAGGAGGCTCAATGATGAGCGAGAACGCGTTTCGCGGCCGGCAGGCCGTGACCGTGGCGGCATGTCTTGCCGCAGTGTTGG